>Ga0315282_10008182_pt1 | contig 16962 bp, 9 predicted proteins | sample YL17G07_20_MG_FD_203693 | JGI IMG/M metagenome (GOLD analysis project Ga0315282, IMG submission 203693) | Sediment microbial communities from Yellowstone Lake, YNP, Wyoming, USA - YL17G07_20 | ecosystem: Environmental > Aquatic > Freshwater > Lake > Sediment | place: USA: Wyoming | collected...
TTCATATTTTAACTCAGCAACACGTGCCCACACGTGCGATGCCGGTCGCCCGAAGCGGGGAGGCATCGAGGTTGCTGAATTGACGGGTAGTTAGTAAGAACTTGACCGTATGGGGAGGCCCAAGGCATGAGGTGGCCGCGGGCCTCCTTGCTTTTGATTTGGCATGATTCGGTGTTCAGCAGCGAAAGAACGCAGCGAGTTGTGAGGAAGGCGGCAGTGGGATCAATGGATCATTGGAGAGACGGAGTGCGCGACCATGAACAATAGATGGTGGTATTTGGCAACCGCGGTCATCATAATTTCCGCGTCCCACCTGCGAGCTGGCGACTTGGATTTCAGTGATCCGGCGAAGCAGCCGCCGGTGCCAACGGGTGCGGTGGGTTTTCCGAGCCGGGATCAGAATCTTGATGTGTTGCCGGGCTTTCAGAACCCGCCGGCCGGCTACGGCGAAGTGGGGTTCTACTGGTGGCTGGGCGATCCGCTCACCAAGGAGCGGATAACATGGGAACTGGATCAACTGGCGGGCAAGGGAATCAGCGCGTTGCAAGTCAACTACGCGCACAGTGATGTTCTCATCAAGGGCGGCGTCGGCTGGTACACGTACACGAGCGATCCCCCGCTTTTTTCAGCCGACTGGTGGAATCTTTACGGCTGGTTTCTGAAACAGGCGAAGCAGCGCGGCATGGCGGTCAGCCTGAGCGATTATACGCTCCCCTGGGCGGGAAACGGCTTCTACACCGACGAGATGCTGCATGAGTATCCCGAGATACGTGGGGCGGTTCTGGAGGATCGGGTGCACGATTGCTCCGGCCCTCAGCCCTGCGCCTTCGAGGTAGCTCCGACCATGCTCGCCGCCGTCGCGTACAAACTGCGCGGCACGAGTGTCGTGCCCGGCTCGGGAATCGACCTGCGCCCCTCTGTCTCCAGCGGGCAATTGCGCTGGCTAGCGCCGGCGGGCAACTGGCGGGTCATTGAGGTGTTCGTTGCGCCGAAGCCCGTCTCAGTTGATCCCATGCATCCGCTGAGCGGGAAACAAATAATCGCGAAGTTTTTCCAGCGGTTCGAAGACCACAATCCCGGCGAAAGCGGACGAGGGCTTAACTTCTTCTTCTCGGATGAACTGAATTTCGGGGTCCGCGGCTGGTTGTGGGACGAGTACTTCGCCAATGAATTCCGCTGGCGGAAAGGTTACGACGTTGTTCCCGAATTGCCGGCGCTGTTCGAGGACGTTGGACCGAAGACTCCCAAGGTGCGGCTGGACTACTCCGATGTGATGGTCTCTCTGGAAGAAGAGCACTACTTCCGCCCCCTCTACGAATGGCACCGCAGCCGCGGCATGTTGTACGGCTGCGATCACGGCGGGCGAGGCGAGGACGTGACCGAGTTCGGCGACTACTTTCGCACGCAGCGATGGATGACCGCGCCTGGCAATGACCAGCCCTCGCTCAGTTCCAACGTGATCAAAAACAAAGTGGCCAGTTCCATCGCCCATCTCTATCAACGACAGCGCTGCTGGCTGGAAGGCTACTACGGCAGTGGATGGGGCACCACGAGCGCCCAGTTGGTGGATGCCACTTGGCGCAATTTCGTCCAGGGCAAGAACCTGCTGACGCTTCACGGGCTCTATTACACGACCCACGGCGGCTGGTGGGAACGGGCGCCTCCCTGCAACCACTTCCATATGCCGTACTGGAACCATATGGGCGAGTTCCTGCGCACTGTGGAGCGGATGTCGTATGTGCTGAGCCAGGGATATCACCGCGCGGACGTGGCCATTCTTTATCCGGTCGCTCCGATGGAGGCGGGACTAGGGGGCAAGGAATCGGTGGACGTGGCTTTCAAGCTGGCCCGGCACCTCCATGGTCAAGGCATCGACTTCGATTTCATGGATTTTGAGTCGCTGGCTCGGGCCGCCGTTGACGACAAGCAACTGAAAGTCTCCGGAGAGGCATACCGTGTGCTCGTGCTCCCCGCCATGCGCGCCGTTCGGTTCTCCACGCTGGAAAAGGCGCTGGAGTTCAAGCGCAAGGGCGGCATGGTGATCGGCGTGGGCGCGCTGCCGGAGGCGAGCGACCGAATCGGCGGCGAAGACGCCACCGTTAACCGCATGGTTCGGGAGATCTTTGGCAGTCCCGGGTCCCATGTGCAGACCGTCGAAGAGGTGGAACATCTCGTGAACGGCGCTTTCCCGCGCGATTTCAGTTGCAGAGCAGCGAACACCGCCAGCCCCAATGTCTTGCATCAGGAGGTGGGCCCACGCGATATCTACATGGTTTACGGGGCCGGGCAAGGCTCCGAGTGTGAGTTCCGCGCCAAGGGGAAGGTGGAATTGTGGGACCCGTGGACCGGGACGGTAGCTCCGCTGCCGGTGATCGCGCAATCGGCGGGGATAACTCAGGTGCGTATGCCGCTCGAAAAAACTGAGGCGCAGCTCATCGTCTTCAGCCCGGGGAAAGCGCAAATCGTCCAGATTGTGGCTGTTCGCAAACCGGCGGTGGTGCCCGTCGAGGGGGTTTGGGAATTTGAGCTGAAGCCGACTCTAGATAACCGCTACGGCGATTTCCGGCTGCCCGCCACCCAGCCCATGATTGGGGCTGAGGTGCGCCGGTTTCGGTATGCGGATGAAACCTTCGCGACCGGGAATTGGAGCGCTCCGCAGATCGACGACTCCACCTGGACCCAGACAACCTATTCATTCGGACCCCGCTTCTGGAAGCTCGGACCTCTTCCGGCGGATGCAGATCCCGCGGAACTAGAGGCACGTCTGTCCGGATTGGCCGGAGTCGATCCCTCGGTTCCGGTCCAGGCAGGCGGCAGACAATACCGCTGGCAGCCCTATGAGTTCTCCATGCGCTGGGGTATTGAGAACGACCCCGGTCACCAGGGATATCACGGGCTGAAAGAAAAGGTGCCGGATGACCTCATTGGCCTCGGGACCATGAGCCTCACGAGTGGCACGACCACCCAATACGTGCCCGAAAGAGGCGGCACACGTTACTACCTTTGGACTGCGGTTGCAGCGCCGCGCGATCTGGAAGCCCGAATTCTGCAAGGCGGCGATACACCCGCGGTCGTGTGGGTGAACGGCGTCCGCCTCGCACCCGCCGTTGCTTCCGCACCGCTCAAATCCGGGCCGAACCCGGTCTTGGTTCGATATGACAAACCCGGCCGTGGCTATTTTCTGTTTGCTGATCCAGCGAGCCCGTCCGAGTGGAAGCAGACTTATCCTCTTGCCAGCGCTTGGTACAACTGCCCCGGCATTCTGGCCTTTGATTCGCGCCCCCAGACGGCTCGGCCAGCGGGATGGTACAGATTCATGTCGCCGCCCGGATTGCGCGCGATGAGGATCATTGCTCGCGGCCAATTGCAGGCCTGGGCCGGTGGAGTGCCTGTAAACCTGTCGGCCGAGAACCGGCTGGACGACGGGAACTCTGAGTACCGGGCAACCCTTCCGCACCCTTCCGCCGCTCCGGTCAAGGTTGCGATTCGAATCGAACAAGAGCGCGGGTGGTATGCGGGAGCGGCGATTTCAGAACCGGTCCTCCTCGATTGTGGCCCGGGTGAAATAGCCACAGGTGACTGGGCCCAAATCGACGGCCTTTCCAGCTACTCAGGCGGCGCCTGGTATCGCAAAACGATCGACCTTCCGGCGAGCGCAAAAGGCGATCCCATTCGGCTGAATCTCGGTTCCGTCGCCGGCAGCTTGGAATTGCATGTCAACGGGCGCTTGGCGGGCATCCGGCTGGCTCCTCCTTGGAAGATCGACATCTCGCCGTTTGTGACGGCGGGATCCAACAAAATTGAGGTGCTGATCTACAACACCCTCGCGAACCATTACCAAACGATCCCTACGCGCTATCGAGGCTCCCCGGTATCCGGCCTGATCGGGCCCGGCGAAATCGAAATCGGTCCGACTGAGTTGCCGAGGCAATAGGGGCGGTGGTTCGTTGATGGACATGGGCGGACTACGGGAAGCCCCATGTCTTTGATCAGTTTCGACCGATCTTCAAATTCTTCGGTAAGGCGGATGTGTTCAAATGGCACGAGAACCCCGACCCTGGAACCCACGACCATCAGCTCGATAATCGCTTGCAAGCTTATCGCTTCTTCGCAAAGCATTTCCGCCTTTCGGCGATCGAAAGCGAGATACCAGTAGACGCGGAAATCAAGAGTTGCGACGAGTTTGTAGTGGACTCGCGCATTCGGAGCTGATTTGGAGGCACTATGACTGGCTCTTTTGCATCTTCGGCTTCGCCCTTTTTCCGCTCCATTTTTCGGACCTTGTGCAGCGCTTTGATCTTTGCGACCATTGTCTGGGAGCTAGTGCTTGCCAGGGAACCAGCGTTCGCCCAGAATTCCGTCATCGAGGGGTACCCAGTCACCGAATCCTTTTCTCCCGAAGCATGGGAGAAAAGTTCCCGGGCTGCGCCCAAGGACCTTGTGTGGTGGCAGGACGCAAAGTTCGGCCTACTCATTCAGTGGGGGCCGGTCGTCTTGACAGGCAAAGAGGTCTCATGGTCACGCGGGGGGAGTCGCGGGCCGGAGGGAGGATCTCCGAATGGGGAAATCCTGCAAGAAACCGGCCTAACTCCGGTCGAGGTGTACGATGACCTTTATAAGGGATTTGACCCCGTCAAGTTTAATGCCGACGAGTGGGTCCGGACCGCTCAGCAGGCCGGCCAGAAATACTTTATCTTCCAGGCCAAGCATCATGATGGGTTCTGCCTGTGGAACACCAAGACCACGCCTTACAACATCATGAACACCCCGATCCACCGGGACCTGCTGAACGAGATGGCGGAGGCATGCCGGAAAGCCAACATGCCGTTGGGCATATACTTTTCCCAGCGCGATTGGTACCACCGGGACTACTTTGGCCGGCACCACGAGCGTTATATCGCCTACATGCGCGAGCAGGTCCGCGAATTACTGACCAACTACGGTCCGGTTCGTATTCTCTGGCTCGATGCGTGGTATCCGGGTATCTTCAAAGCCACAGACTGGAAGTCGGAGGAACTATTCGAAATGGCCCGCCGGCTCCAGCCGGGGATCATCATCAATAACCGCTCGAGCCTGCCCGGCGACTTTGACACCCCGGAGAATTACGTTAGCGAGTTTCAGATCAACCGCCCATGGGAACACGATTTCCCCGTCTCTGCGCAGTGGGCCTGGAAACCAAATGACCGGATAAAGTCGCTCAAGCGGAGTCTCGACATTATGATCGAGTGCGTGGTACGAGGAGGCAACGCGCCTTTGGGCGTCGGCCCTATGCCTGACGGGCAGCTTGACCCTCGGCAGGTCGAGCGAATGACGGAGATAGGTGAGTGGCTCAGGAAGTATGGCGAGGCGATTTACGGGACACGCGGCGGGCCGTTTATCTCAGCGGAGTGGGGCGGCGCCACGTGGCGGGGGAACAACATCTACGTGCATCTGCTGCGCTGGAGCGGCGTTCGGGAAAAGGGCGGAGCCCGGGAAGCATGGAGAATCGAAAAGGTTCTGCGCTTGCCTCCCCTCACCCAGAAAATTACCGCCAGCAGGGTCCTCACCGGAGGAAAGGCGACGGTAGCACAGACAGATGATGGTATCGAGATCCAAGTGCCCAAAGAATACCGCGAGCCAATTGACACCATCATCGAACTGACGCTCGACCAACCTGTAGCCGGGAAGTCATCATGAAGCGCAAAGCAAAGAAGGGGTTCCGCGCAGGTTCGCTGGTGCGGTCTGAGTGGGGTTGTACGAAGCTGCGCAGCGAAAGCGGCGTAGCGTTGCCGAAGCGCCCGATCTTTGGGAGCGGGAGGTGCGGCATCGTCTTCGGGGCCTTTCGCAGGGGTGCAGGCGGGAGGCGCTTGCCCCTTGCCGGCAGGAGTGGGTATCCGACCGCGAGGGCAAATTCTCTGCGGACTAGAAGACACGGGAGGCAATCATGAACGGCAGATCAACCACTCAAATGACCCGAAACGCCATTGAAGCGGGGGAAGGGATTCTACGCTTGGCACCCAACTGGGTTCCCAGGTCATTCCTCATGCCGGGCCGACGGCTGAAGCTGGACCCTTCGGACTACTACGCTCTCGGAGCCGACCGTGGCGGCATCGACGAGCGCTGGTTCGCCTCCACCACGGCGGCCATGAATGAAAACCGGGCTGCCGATGAAGGCTTGAGCTACGTCGTTTCGGACGGAGGCAGATTTACACTGCAGGACGCCATCGTAGAGGAAGGCCCGCGCCTAATTGGCGAGAAGATGTGGGATGAGTTCCATCGGTGGCCCGTCTACAGCAAGTTCTTCGACAACCTGGGACCCATTCCTCACCACCTGCACCACAATGACGCCCAGGCCAAACTGGTGGGCCAGCAGGGCAAGCCGGAAGCGTACTACTTCCCGCTCCAGTACAATCCGGTGGACAACAATTTCCCGCACACTTATTTCGGCCTTGAGCCGGGAACCACCAAGGCGCAGGTTCGCCGTTGCCTCGAACGGTGGAACAAAGGGGACAACGGAATCCTAGACCTCTCTAAGGCTTATCGGCTGCGTCCCGGCACGGGCTGGCTGGTACCTCCCTGCATTCTGCACGCGCCCGGCTCGCTCTGCACGTTCGAGCCGCAGTGGGGCAGCGACGTCTTCGGCATGTACCAATCGATGGTCGAGGGCCGCCCCATCCCCTGGGAGTTGCTGGTCAAAGACATTCCCCAGGAGAAGCATCACGACTTGGACTTTTTGGTTAGTGTGATCGATTGGGAAGCAAACACGGACCCACACTTCAAGGACCATCACTATCTCGTGCCCACGCCGGTCGCCGATACGGTTTCCGAGGGCTACTTAGACAAGTGGGTGGTTTATGGCAACTTCAATGGCCGGCAACTCTTCAGTGCCAAAGAACTCGCCGTCCAGCCGAGGGCAAAATGCGTACTAAGGGAGCAGGGCGCTTTCGGGTTGATCGTCACGCAAGGTGAGGGACGAATCGGCAAGATGCCTGTCCATTGCCCCACTATGATCCACTACGGCGAAATGACCGAAGACGAACTCTTCGTGTCCTACGAGGCCGCGACTGCCGGCGTCCCTGTCGAGAACACTTCGAAAGAGGAGCCGCTCGTGGTGCTGCGGTATTTCGGCCCCGATGCCAATCCGGACGCGCCAAAAGTCAGAGGCTGCCAAGAAGAGGAATCTCCCGGAAGCCTGTAGGGGACTCGCGCGAGAATCGGGCCGTCTCCCAGAATGGACGCACAACCCGGATGGCGAGGTCGCGGTCAAGGTCAAGAGTGTTCGCCGCTGGTTTCACTCTGGTGGTCCGACGTCGATTTATAAATGCTCGAAGAGTGTTGCGGGAATTTCTCGTTTCGGGTCGCGCAGGGCTGGTGGGAGATGTCGTCCCCTGGAAGAAGACCAGAGGCGTGATGGCGGGCGATTCTGCCTGACAGGCAACGTCCGGACAGGGGACGGAAAGACTGGAAGGACTACATGAACACGCGAGAGCGATTTCTGGAGACCATGAAGTTCAATACGAAAGTACGGGTACCCAAGTGGGAGTTCGCTTACTGGGGCTCAACGGTTAAGCGCTGGTACGCCGAGGGATTGCCGGAAGATAGCTATCCGACCATACCCACAAGGGTTCCCACGATCAACTCCTCCCTTTACACCCTGGCCTATACCCACGAATGGGAGAAAAGCAAGAACCTATTTGAAAGAGTCTTTGGCGAGCGCGAGAGAAGAATCGTTCTGCCGGACGGCATCTTCGTATGGGGCGGGGGGCTCTACTGGCCAACGCAAGGCATGCCGATTGACCGGGACGTAGCACGTTACTTCGGCATGGACACCACGACCGTTCTCGTTAACGTGGAACAGCTCTTTTGGCCGCACTTTGAGGAGAAACCTTTGGAGGAGGACGAGGAGCGGGTCACGGCGATCTATCCGGACGGTGTCACGCGTGTCTACCAGAAGCGGGAGGGCGTCATTCCCACCTCCCTTGCTTACCCCATCCGGGACTGGGAAAGCTGGATGCAGGTTAAGGAGGAACGGCTGCGCCTCGATCGGATTAGCGAGCGATTCCCCCACAACTGGCCCGAACTCGTTCAGGAGTACAAAGACCGGGACTACCCGCTGGCGCTTGGCGGCTACCCCTGCGGCTTCTTCGGAACGTTGGCCCAATACTTGGGTTATATGAACCTGTTCCTTTTCTATCATGACGAAGTTAGGCTCCTGAAGGACATCCTCCAGCACCTGACGGATCTCTGGCTTGCCATTTGGGAAGAGGTGCTGAGTCAGGTGGAAGTCGATGTCGTGCACATCTGGGAGGACATTTCCGCCGGCAAAGGTTCCATGGTCTCCCCCGCGATTTTCAGGGAGTTCATGACGCCGTACTACAAACGCGTAACCGGATTCTTGAAGAGTAAGGGAGTGGAGGTAATCCTCGTGGATACGGATGGAGATTGCCGCCAACTCATCCCCCTGTTTCTGGAAGCTGGAGTCACGGGTCTCTATCCCATGGAAGTCAGTGCCGGCATGGACGTCGTCGCGGCGCGCAAAGCATATCCCAAGCTACAAATTCTCGGGGGCGTGCCCAAACTCGATATCGGGCAGGGTAAGCAAAGAATCGATGAATTCTTGATGCCTGTTGACTATTTGCTCAGCCAAGGCGGATATATTCCTTACGGCGACCACGGCATTCCGCCAGAGGTTTCATGGGAGCATTTCAAGTACTACCGCGAAAAACTAAATCAATTGATCGATGAGCACGGGCAAATATGAGAACCGCGGATCATGCCGTAAGTTTGACAAATCCCGGCATAGATGGGCCCCAAACTGAAGCTCTCGTATTGTCGCCGCATGAGTGACGATGCGCTAACCGCGAGGCCGGCCGAGCAGGGTGTTTTAATTGAACCGGATGTCACGGACGCATTGTCAGATCGGAATGCCGCCGAGTACGAATCCCACAGTTGTGGAGACCTGACGTTTGCATGTTCTTGAGTAACCTTAAGCTTAGGCTCATTACGAGTCTCGGTTGCACTTGAGCCGGGACCTAACGGAGGCGAGCATGAACAAACGGGCACTAATGGTGGGGATATTCCTGGCGTTCATTGTCATGGGGAGAACTGTTGCTGTGGAACCGGCAACCCCACAGGCAGCGATCTCTCCTCGGGCATACTGCGCCAACGCGAAGATGGGGTTGTTCGTCCACTACACGTTGGGCACATACCATGACGGCCATTACGGTGGCACGTGGACCGGCCCGCAGGGCAAGCCCGCCACCAACCTCAATGTTGTGGCGGACGCCCTGGACGTGAAGGCCTTGGCGAGCGTGGCCAAGGGCATGGGGGCACAATACGTCATCTTTACCGCCTACCACGCGGGGATGAACCTGCTCTATCCCAGTGAGATTTGGGGGAGGGTCTTCCCCAACAAAGTGTCCAAGCGGGACCTGATCGGCGACTTGGCCGGCGCCCTGAGGGCCCAGGGCATTCCGCTGATCCTCTATGTCCACCCGGACGACCGGCATGACCTGACCGAGGCGGAGCAGAAGCAACTACTGGACCACGCCTATTCGACCCAGGTTAACATTACCCAGGGAAGCGGTCGCCGGCCGAAGGACCCGCTCTGGGAGGCTGTGTATGTTCAACTTATCGACGAAATCGGCTCGCGCTACGGCGGCCGGATCGCCGGCTACTGGGAGGACGGCGGACTTTGCGACGGCCCCACAGTCCAGGCGGCGATGCTCAAGCACACGCCTGATGCGGCGATCTGGAAAAACGGCGGCCGGAGTGGTCCGCCCGCCACGCTCATCGGCTCGGAGGGAGCGAATCAGCAGCACCAATGGGCCGCAACGGTTGCGGGGAACTGGTGGGCCGGCGGGGGTAAGATGGCTCGCACCCCTCGGGAGATGTACCGAACCACGGTCCTCTGGGCGGCCACCCAGGGACAGGTGAACGGCGGAATCGCCTGGTCCGCGGGGCCGTACGTCAACAATCAATGGGAGACTGGGGTGGCCGAAGCGTTCAGCGAACTGGGGCAGTTGATGCACGCCAACGGGAAGGCCATTTACGGCACCATCGCCAGCACCTCGTACGTGACAAGCCCGACGGCTCATCCGAACTGGGGTGTTGCAACTGACTCCGCCGATGGCAGCACCGTGTACCTGCATGTCCTTAATCCACCCAAAGAACTCTCACTGCAAATTAGCAAGACAACCGATGGGCGCGTGTTCTACCAGGCCACGCTGCTGAGTAACGGCAAGGCCTTGGAGTTCGCCGCAACCGAGCACGGTTACGTTCTGACACTCCCGCAGTCTGAGAAGTGGAGCGACGTGGACACGGTCTTGTGTCTGGCCGTCAAGAAGTAGTTGATTATGGGTTTGCCTGCGCGGCAAATCAGATACTGTGCCGGGCAATGACTATGCGCTTTGGTTCTGCGTTCCCCAGGGCGTCGCGGCCGCCCACGTACGCGCGGCATCCTAGGGAAAACGCGAAATCCCAAAGTGCCAGGAAGTAACCGGGAGTTCATTGAAGGTCAGTTTCCCAGCACAGCAGGAAGCTGTGGATTGGCTAGTGGTGTTTGCCGGGAAATCCGGCAAGTGAGACAGGTGAACCTGTGAACTTTCTCTTCCGAATCAACGCCCCTGCCACGAAGCTTCTTGTCAAATTCTCTGAGCTGGGAGTGCCTGCTGGCGCTAAGCTCGTGAATCGTACTCGGTTCCGGCGGCGTTGAGATCCGAGCGGAGGGAGATCAGCCGTGAGTTCTGGCATGCAGACTGGAATGAGTCGTAGAGAGGTTCTGAAGTGGGCAGGAGCCATGAGCCTTAACGCCGCCATGGAGCACTCAGTCCTGAGGGGTAGCGAATCTTCGACCGAGACGAACACCTCGTCGTCCAACCGCTACGTTCCGACCGAGACCGGGTATCGCATCCGTATTGCGGCCCAGAGTGGTGGTGGGCAGCAAAAAGCTACCCCGGGACTGGGTGTGGTTCAAGATAACCCTAGAGTCCACCGCCGGCCGCTGTACCTAAGTTCGGAGCGAGCGTTGGTATGGAATGCGGAGGAGCTCAAAAGGATCGAGCGCTGCAGTTTTCGTCCGTTGGTGGTGGCTCACAACGAACCGCGTTTCCTGTTTGACTACCACGCTGCTGGCGGCCTGCTCGGGCATCTTTATCTTGGGCTAATTGCCAACAGCGGGAAGAGCAAATGGTTCCACCAGTGGGAGGAGATCGAGGCGGAGTACATTGAAGGGCGCATGGAATACCGCCTTCAGGATGCGGAGTTTCCCGGCGTCATCGTTCAACTGGGAGCGACTCCCCTGGCGAAATCAGTCGGGCTGGCGGTCAAGGTGTGGCTGGAAGGGTTGAAGGGCGAGGTGAAGTTGGTATGGTCCTACGGGGGTGCCTCCGGCAGCGCCTATTCTCGGGGTACTGATGAAAGCTACCGTCCCGAACACTGTGCTAAGAACCTCGTTCAATGGCGCCATCGCCGTCTCGTATTGCTACGTGCTTTTGACAAGTCTGATTCCTTCGCCACTCTGTCAAACTACTCGGTGATCCCTTTTCTGCCGGACTGGAGGGTCATGATCCGGGGGGGCAGTACCTGGAAAACCGAAGTGGGATTCGGGGCCCCGGAGTCGTTTGCGGCTTCGCCCGCCGAACTGACGAAATCGGCCGAGTGGTGTCCGGCTTCAGGATCGCGGCAGAAGGGCAACTGCGTGGCAGTGGAACGCGTAGCGCTGACGCAGGGGGAGGTCGAAGGCTACGTCGTGATCGGTTTAGGTGGCGACATCGAGCAGGCGATCGAGCAGCCGGCGCAGGCCTGGAGAGCGGTGGTAGAGAGAAATCACGGAATCGCGGAGCGGGTGGTAACGCATACCCCTGATCCGTACCTCGACGCAGCTATGCGGATGACGGCGTTTGTGACTGAAGCGCTCTGGGGTGATGAGACGATTTTGCATGGGGCGTGGTCGTGGCGGGACGGGTATCTGGGCTGGCGGGGCTGGTATGGGCCGACCTGCTACGGGTGGCAAGACCGAGTCGGCAGAGCGATCCGAAACCACATTAAATGGAGCCTGATTCGTGACGGTCCCGATAAAGGCGCGCTTGCAGCGCGGCTCGAAGACGAGCCGGTCCGTGTAACTTACAACATGAACGAGGTCTTCTTGGACCAGGTAAGACATTACTTTGATCACACGAACGACCTTGCGTTAATGCGGGAGATCTTTCCGATCCTCGTGGGTATTGTGGCGTGGGAAAATAGGCGTCTGCTACCGGAGAACGAGTATCTGTACGAGAGCTGCCTCAGTGTTCAGATCAGTGATGACCACTGGTACATGCGCGGGCAGACAGCGTTATCTTCGGCTTACATGGTGCGCGCCCATTCGCTGCTAGCTGATCTGGCGACGCGGCTGGGGGAGGCCCCCCTGGCCTTCCGGGAAAGGGCCGAGCTGATCCGGGAGGCGATGCAACGGAAGCTCTGGCAGCGGCGGTTAGGGGTTTTTGCCGAGTACCTGGACACACGAGGGCGGCGGCTGCTCCACTCGGAACCGGCGTTGCCGACGATCAATCACTCCGCGGAGTTTGGCGCAGCCAGCCCCTTGCAGATCTATCAAATGCTGCATTGGGTCGAGACGCATCTGCCTATGGAGCACACCGAATCAGGTGGAGCACTGTTCTGGAACTCGAACTGGTCGCCCCATTACAGCCACTGGGAGCCGTTCTATGGGGACAATCTGAATCTGGCGTTGACGAATTGGCTGTGCGGGCGGGCGGATGAGGCGTATCGGCTGCCTCGAGGCGTTTTGCGCAGTCCGTATCTAGGGCCTACCCCCGGGGGCTTCGGGAGCGGTCTATCGCAAGGTAACGAGGAGTTTGCGGACACGACGAGCATGTGGGGAAGGACGGTTGTCGAGGGTCTCTTTGGAATCCGGGTGAAGCGGCCGGAAGGGGTCGTCGAACTGAGCCCGAATTTTCCGACCGGCTGGCCGGGGGCTTCGATTCGCACTCAGCATTTCTCCTACGAATGGAAGGGGGGCAATTGCAAACAGGTAATCCGCTGGGCTTCTCCGGTGCGTACGGTGGTACAGTTGCGCCTCCCTCTTCGTGCGGCCACCATTCGAGAAGTTAGAGCCGATGGGGCAATTCTCGCTTACCACGTTGGGCCGGGCGTTGGATTCACATGGTTGTTGGCGACAACACCGTGCGCTAAAGAGGGAACAATCGAAGTCTCGTACTCGCCGGCGATGAGCGAAAATCCTGTTGAAAAGGTTGTCAAAGCAAGCGATGAATTTGCTCTGCGGCTCACTGACTACCATGCTCACGACTACGTGGACCCCGAAAGCCTGCTTCAGGACACGAGCCTGGACGACGGGGCGTTACGAGGCACCGTGACGAAAGAGGGGGGGCCAGGGGTGCTGTTTTTGGCCGCCGGGACATCGTCCTGCCCAAGGTGGACACCCATCCGCCTACGAGTGGAACCGAAAGAGCCGGTGCCGGCCAAGGCCTGGTCTCCCCCACGGGGGCCAGCTCGGGAATTGGGGCGCTGGGTACTAGTGGACTTGGGTATGATCTTCAATGCTTCTTCGCCGGTTGAGGTGCTCGAAAACGTCGCAAAGCAGTCGCATCCCCCGCCGTTGCCTGCACATCAATTCGGCTACGATTACTGGAAAGAGCACTTGCTGGCGCGCTGTGCCAGAGATAAATGGCCCCCTGTGGATTCGGCTTGGCGGGCAAAGGTCGGGGCTAATGGTATTGCCTGGACCACGGATGGCATTCCGTTCAAGACGTCCAGGACGGGCCCAAACATCGCGGTCGTCACACTGGCCGGCGGATATCCATCACATGTCGAGTTTGCGCCTAACGTGGCCCATGGCAAGACCTTGTATCTCATGGTCAGTGGGGTTACTTGGCCGATCCAGAGTCACGTGGTGCAGTTGCGCGTTACGCTGAGCTATGCCGACGGCCAGACAAACGCGATAGACTTGGTCAGCCCCCGTGATATCAGTTCATGCTGGAGCTATTTAGGATCCTACTACTACGGATCCTACTTGTATCGCGACACGTACCGAAATGGATTCGAGAACATTGCTGGCCGGAGGGGGCCATCCGGCTCATCGCAGGTTGCCGATCCGACCGAACGCGTGGCCGTTGATACGATGGCGCAGTTGGTACCCTTCGAGTTGAGAACGGAGGTTGAGCTCCGGTCAGTGCGGATGGAGGCCTTCGCTAACGACGTTATCTTCGGTATCATGGGCGCGACGATCCTCCGCAACATCGATTGAGGACGCGATGGGGTGCGTCTTGCCGCCGCACGGCGACAAGTTCAACTCGCGGTTCGACTTGATTTCTGAGTTTTCGCGGCGGGAGAGGGGAAAGAGACGGCGAATGATGGCCGTCCACTCAGGAGAAGTTATGGGGATGCGGGGCTGGGACGTGGCCGTCTTGGACAGCCATGAGAGTCACGCCAGTTATCGCCGTCATTCTTCGGGATGCCTGCGGCGAACGGTGGTTCTGGGCTTCAACCCCCTCAATCCCCCATCACCGCGTAGTGATAAGACCAGCGTGTTGGCATTTCGGCAGTTCGGGCCCCCGCAGGCAGGCCCGGGACTCCCCACCTGGGCAAAAGAGAAAGACACATATCTGCCCCACAGTTCGAAACAGACCAAAACAACCATCTCTCAGCCACTTGCGGGACCGGACGCGGAATCGCTGCACCCTCCGTGCCGGAATTGACTTTCCTGCCGGAAAGTAATAAGAGTACACGGGAAAGGGTTAGCACAACAGCAAAGGCGGGTACAGCGAATGAAAACATTAACTCCGACACACATTAGCCGCCGCGGTCTTCTTCAGTTCCTGGGAGCCGGCAGCGCCGCTGCTGTCTCCCCACGCTGGGCGCTGGGCGCCGGCGCAGGTCCCGGAGACCTGAAGCCTGGAACTGCCCCCTCCTGTGGGGAAGCGGTTGATCCGGGGCGGGCGCAGGAATGGCAGAAGACCCTGGCCTGGTGGCAGGAAGCCAAGTTTGGCATGTTTATCCACTGGGGACCGTGCTCGCTGGCGAGCGTGGAAATTTCCTGGCCCATCATGGAACCGGAACCCCAATGGGGCATCACACAGGATGAGTATGTGAATCTCTACAAGAGATTTAATCCCGTCAAATACGATCCCACTGCCTGGGTGGAACTTGCCAAAGCGGCCGGCCAGCGTTACATGGTTTTTACCACCAAGCACCATGACGGGTTTTGCATGTTCAATTCGTCTTTCACGGACTATAAGATTACCAACACGCCCTACCAGAAGGATGTGGTGGGGATGCTGGCGGATGCGTGCCACAAGCAGAACATGCCACTGGGGTTCTATTACTCTCCACCCGACATGCATCATCCGGGTTTTCGCGACACTTCGAAATTGGCCCGGGAGAATTGGCATGGGCAGCCGGCAAGGCCCGAGTGGCCACTTTATTTGCACTACATGGAGTTGCAGCTTCGAGAATTGCTCTGCCGCTACGGTCCGGCAGTGGTCATCTGGTTTGATGGTTTGGACCATCAGGAAAAGTACGACGGATACCATTTTGTACGGATGATTCGCGAGAATTCTCCCGGCACGCTGGTCAACAATCGGATTGGAGTCCCCGGGGATTTCGAGACTCCCGAGCAACGGGTACCCAAGCGAATTCCCGTGAAAGGCGTGCGGATCTCGGGCACGAACCCCGCGGAAGCTAACGCCCTTCCTTCCAAACTTCCGAACCCCGAGGAAGTCAAGCCTTGGGAGACCTGTATGACCATCAACAATACTTGGGCCTATAATTCCCACGATCGAAACTTCAAATCCACGGAACACCTGATCCGGACGCTTGTGGACGTGGCCAGTAAAGGCGGGAACTTTCTTCTCAATGTTGGCCCCACTCCTGAGGGAACCATCCAACCGGAATTCCAGGAACGGCTTCGTGGGATTGGGGAGTGGCTTAAGGTCAATGGGGATTCCATTTATGGGACGAAATACGGTCCTTTGCAGGATCTGACCTATGGGCGCACAACCGCCAAGGGTAATAGCGTGTATGTGCACGTATTCGAATGGCCCAAAGATAAGAAGCTCGAGGTGCCCGATCTCGGAACCCGCGTCGCTAAGGTCACTCTGTTGGCGGGCGGACAGCGGCTTCATTTCGAGCCGGTGGGGAATGGAGTGAGCATCGAGGTGCCCGCTCAGGCCCCTGACTCCCGGGACACCGTGCTGGAGTGTGCCGTGTATTGACCGGGATCTGTTTTCGCAGGAAAGATTGGTCAGATCCTCAGTCGCGGCCTTCGAGGATCCGAGGCGGCCGATCTGGAGATCGAGACGCTGGCATCGATAAGCTGGCACCGCACGACCGGAACGCAGACGATTTCCGTCGCCGTGCCGGGGAGGTCTATGCGGCATACTCCACTCAACTTGCAAAGCGCTTCCGATGGCTTCGTGCCGGGCTGTTCGTGAAGAGCTTGTCGAAAGACTCACTCGCAGACAGTACCGCCCTGCTGGTCATTTTGAAGAGGAGCGACGACTGGGACCCCGGCAGAGACTTCAAGCTGAAAGCTCTTCTGGCCCTGTTGACGAAAAGGCACCCCAACGAAAAAGTTCTAGTTTTCACTCAATTCGCCGACACAGTCCGCTGTCTTGAATCCCAGTTACGGGCAAGCGCGGTGGCTAAACTTGAGGGGGCCACCGGCAACTCGCCTGAACCCACAGGAGCGGCGTGGAGGTTCAGCCCTGTGAGCAGCAATAAGCGGGATAAGATAAAGCCGGAAGACGAACTTCGTGTTGTTATGGCGACGGGCGTGTTGAGTGAAGGTCAGAATCTCCAAGACTGTTCCATCGTAGTGAACTACGACCTACCCTGGGCGATCATACGCCTTGTTCAACGGGCCGGTCGCGTTGCCCGGATCGGCCAGCAAGCCGACGCGATTCGTTGTTATTCGTTCGTGTGCTTTCGGCAATCCTGCGGAAGCGAGAACATGGCTCCCCGCCCGGC
>Ga0315282_10008183_pt1 | contig 16961 bp, 11 predicted proteins | sample YL17G07_20_MG_FD_203693 | JGI IMG/M metagenome (GOLD analysis project Ga0315282, IMG submission 203693) | Sediment microbial communities from Yellowstone Lake, YNP, Wyoming, USA - YL17G07_20 | ecosystem: Environmental > Aquatic > Freshwater > Lake > Sediment | place: USA: Wyoming | collected...
GCGCACCGGGGCGACCGTCGGAAGTTCGTGCAGCACCTCCTCCCCACCCACATCGCCCGCGTGCAGAATCAGCTCCACGCCGGCGAGCGCCTTCGCACACTCCGGACGGACCATGCCGTGGGTATCGGAAATGAGGCCGATCATGTGCACGCGCCCCTCGGCACTCGTTGCTCGTTACTCGTTACTCGCTACTCGTTACTCGCTACCCCCTATGATCCGGCCGCCTCCTCCGCCGCGTCCGTCCGCGCCTCCTCGTCGCGCCGGGCCTTCAGGTACTTCCCGAACTGGCCGTTCCAGGGAGGAATGACGATCGAGACGGCGCCGAAGGCGTGCGCCATGCACGCCAGGCGGATGATCGGCCGCGACTCGTCGGTGTCGATGTAGCCGAATTCCGCGATCCGGCGCCGTTCGAGCGGGTCGACCGCCGACAGCTTGTCGGCGCCGCCCAGCACGCCCACCCAGCACATCCCGCACACGGCGGTGCGGCACTCGACCGGGATCGGCCCTTCGCCCACGAAGCACCGCGGGTCGCGCGAAGGGTAGTCCCGCTTGTCATTTGCGGCCGCGGTGGTCACGGCCTGGCTGTTGATCAACGCGAAGGTCGCCTCCGGATCCGTCTCGTTGAACGTGATCGTCCACTCCTTCCGGAGGCCCTTGAGGAAGCCGAACAGCCCCTGGCTGTCGTCTCGCGCGCGCGCCGCCAGCACCTGATCGGGCGTGCGCCGCAACACGGCCGGCGGCAGGTCGACGTCGCCGGGGACCGCCGCGAACCGCGCAGAGCCGACCTGCCGGGCAGTCATCAGTCCGACCGCGGTAATGCCGACGAGCAACGAGACCTCAGCCTTGCACCGCGCGGCGGCACGGGCGGCCAGCTCGCGCGCCAGGCTTTCGAGATCCCGTGCAAACGGCCGCTGGTCGGGTGGCAGCGCCTCAAGAATCGCCCGCCTGACCTCCGGCCAATAGCGGTGGCCATAGAGGAAGGCGTGCGACGAGTCGATTCGGTCCTCGAGGCGGTACGTGCCCGCGAGCAGCAGCCGCCGGGCCAGCTCCTCGGGATCGTCCGACTCGTCCAGCGCGAGGCGCAACGCGAGCGGGCAGAACGCGAACCAGATGCGCGTCGCGGTGCGGTCGACCGCGTGGATCGACGGCAGGAGCGAGGCGACGGCACTCGCCCAGTCATCGCTCGTGAATCGGCACAGGAAGTCGTCGAGGAGAGTCGTTCGCTCCGTCGTCATCGATGGGGGCTCCAGGCGGATTGTTCGGTTTGAAAACCCTGTGATGATCGTATCAGGCTTCGGGCTTCAGGCCTCAAACTTCGGGCACCGGAGGCTTCAGATCGGGCCATGCTCTGCGCGCTCCGCGTTCTTTGCGCGGAATGACACCGGCAGTCAACGGCGCGCGAAGCCCGGGCCTCGGAGCGCCCGGCCAGGCCGCTCCGCGGTGATCTTCCCCTCGAACACCACGGGCCGGCCGTTGACGAGCACGTACCGCACCCCGACCGAGTAGCGGTTGGGATCCTGGAAGGTGGCGACGTCCTGAATCGTCGCGGGGTCGAAGGCCGTGATGTCCGCGGCAAAGCCCGGCCGCAGGATGCCGCGGTCGTTCAGGTGCACCCGGGTGGCGGCCCTCGAGGTGAACTTCCGGATCGCCTCCTCCAGCGTCAGCAGATGCTCGTCGCGGACGTACTTCCCGAGGATGCGCGGGAACGATCCCCACGCGCGCGGGTGCGACTTCGACTCGGAGAGGGGGCCGTCCTCGGCGTGCGCGGACGAGTCGGTGCCGACGCCCACCAGCGGGTTCTTCAGTGCAGCCCGCACGTCGTCCTCGCTCATGATCGAAGTGATGACCGAACTCTCGCCGTGATCGGCGATGACGAAGTCCATGACCACGTCGCGCGGGTCCTTGCCCAGCTTGCGCCCGATCTCGGAGAGCGTCATCCCCTCGGACTGCTTCAGTTGCGGGTCGAGCACCGAGGCGAGCATCACGCCGTCGCCGCCGCCCGAGCCGTACCACTGGTTTTCCCAGGTCGTCGCGGTCGGGTCGTCCATCTCCCGCTTGATCTTCTCGCGAAGCGCCGGGTCGCCGAGACGCGCGATCATCTTGTCGACGCCCCCCTCCCGGACCCAGACCGGCAGGCACGCATCGAGCCCGTTCGAGGCGCGGGTGTACGGGTAGACGTCGGCCGTGATGTCGAGGCCGCTGGCCCGCGCCTCCTCGATCCGCCTGAGCACCTCGGGCATCTTCCCCCAGTTTGCCCGGTAAGCCGTCTTCAGGTGCCAGATCTCGGCGGGGACGTTCGCGCGCCGCGCGACGTCGAACACCTCGTCGAGCGACTGGAAGATCAGGTTGCCCTCGGATCGCTGGTGCGTCATATAGACGCCGCCGTACTGCGCGGCCACCTGGGTCAGCGCGACCAGCTCCGCGGTGTCCGCGAACCGATCGGGCACGTACTGCAGCGACGAGCTGACGCCGAGCGCCCCTTGCTCCATCGCCTGCGCGGCCAGCCGCTTCATCCGCTCTAGCTCGGCCGGCGTCGCGCGCCGGTCGTCCATGCCGACCACGTAGTTGCGCAGGCCGCCGGCCCCGACGAAGGTAGCGACGTTGATGGCGGGGTGCGTGCGCTCGTCGAGTCGCTTGAAGTAGTCGTCGAGCGTGCGCCAGTCGGCCACAATGCCGAAGTGCTTGTAGAGCGCGGACAACTGCTCGATCATCCGGTCGTTGATCGGCGCAATGGAGGTGCCCTCTCCGGTCACCTCGGTCGTCACGCCCTGCGTGATCTTGCTCGCGGCGCGGTTGTCGACCAGCACGTCGAACTCCGACTGCCCCAGCATGTCGATGAAGCCCGGCGCCACCACGAGCCCGGTTGCGTCGATGCGCGTCCGGGCGGTCGCGTTCTGGAGGTCACCAATCGCACTGATGCGATCGCCGGTGACGCCGACGTCCGCACGGTACCAGGCAGCCCCGGTGCCGTCGACCACGCGCGCGCCGACGATCAGGACATCGAAGCCGGACCGGGCAGGCGCCTGCGCCGCGGCGATCAGGCCATACGCGATGGTGGCGGCAACGGTAGCCGCCGCGAACAGAAACCGAGATGCGTCGTGAATGGGCAGCATGACGAGGATCCTAGCATGTGGGTGTCAGTCATCAGTCATCAGTCATCAGTCATCAGTCGTCAGTCGTCAGTCGTCAGTCGACTGTTGACTGTCGACTGTTGACTGTTGACTGTTGACTCCTCTTGGTGGCGCCAGGTGCGACCGGTACTCGGACGGATCGATCGGGACGTCGATCACGGCCGGGCCGTCCGTGTCCATCGCCTCGCCGACTGCCGATGCCAGCGCTTCGAGGCTGGCAGCCCGCCGCCCCCACGCGCCGAGGGCACGCGCCGCCGCGGCGAAATCGACCGAACCGTATCGCACGCCGTGGTCGCGGTGGCCCTGGTGCTGCTGCACGGCCTGGATCCAGCTCAGTTGGCTGTCGTTGTAGACGACGGTCACGAACCGGAGGCCGTGGCGCACCGCCGTCTCGACATCGGCCAGCGCCATGCCGAGGCCACCATCGCCGACAGTACACAGGATGGGCCGGCCGGGAAACGCCAGCCGCGCGGCCATGGCGCCTGGAAGCCCGTAGCTCATGGCCGACAGCCCGTTCGACTCGAAGAAGGTGAGCGGCTCGTACGCCTGCCACACCTGCGACGTCACGCCCTTCACGGCGCCGACGTCCGTGACGTGAATGGTGTCTCCGGGAAACAGCTGCCGCAGCGCGCGCGTCACCTCGTACGGCGAGAGGCCCGACAACGGGTCGCACGGCGGATGGAGTGCCTGCTGCATCTCGCCCCGGAATGCCTGCCACTCCGCCTCCGTCCAGTCTAACCGCGGCGCGCTCTCCTGCCGCAGCACGTCCAGCGAGTGACCGATGTCGCCCACCACCTCGAGCGCCGGCCGGAAGCGATCGGCAGCAATCGAGACCGGACCGATGGAGACGAGCTTCAGCGTGTGGTGCCAGATGCGATTCGACTCGACTGGCTCGTACCCGACACCGATCAACAGGTCCGCCCGGCGGAAGAAATCGAGGATCACGCTGTCGGCCGCGACGCCGGAGCAGACGCCGAAGAAGAGCGGGTTGTCTTCGGGCAGGATGCCCTTGGCCTTCGGGGTAACGAAGACGGGCGCCCCCAGCCACCTGACGAACGCGCGGACCGCCGCCACGTCGCGCCGGGGATCGAGGTCGAGGCCGAGCAGGACGACAGGGCGGCGGGCACGTCGGATCTCGCCGCCCATCGCCGCGATCGCGTCAACCGCTGCAGGACCGGCTGGCGAGGGCTCGAGCTCGATCGAGGCCGGGTCCTCGATCTCGCGGTCTGGCATCCGGGCGACGTCGCCCGGGACCGCGAGATGAACCGGGCCCATACGCAGCTCCAGGCTCGTGCGCCAGGCGCGACGCACCTTCGCCGCGGTGCTCTCGCCGTCGAGCGTCAGCGTCAGCTTCGTGAAGGGCCGGTAGACGGCGTTCAGATCGAGGTTCTGGTGCGTCTGGTACGGCGCCACAGCCGAGGCGATCGCCGCGGTAACGGCGATGAGCGGTGAGCGGTCGAGGAACGCGTTGGCGACGCCGAGCGTCATGTTGACGGCGCCGGGACCGAGCGTGGCCAGGCAGACGCCCGGGCGCCGCTCGATCTGCCCGGTAACGTCCGCCATGAACGAGGCGGTCGCCTCGTGGCGCGTCAGGATGAACTCGATCCCCTCGCGTCGCGCGGCCTCGAGGAAGTGCAGTACTTCCCCGCCCGGCAACCCGAACATGCGGGTCACCCCCGCCTCGCGCAGCGTCCGCGCCAGCACTTCCCCGCAGGTTGGCATGCTCGTCACCCGACCGTGGACAGGTAGGAGCGCCCCGCCACCTTCTGCATTCTGTGTCCTGTGTCCTGTGTCCTGTATCCTGTGTTCTCTGTCCTGTGTCCTGTGTTCTGTGTCCTGTGTTCTGTGTTCTGTGTTCTGGCTTGAGCCCCGCCGTCAGCCCGACACCACCCGTCCCGGCAGCAGCGGCCCCTCTCTCTCACCGTAGCGGCGGGGCTTCAGCCCCGCCGTCAGCCCGACACCATTCGCCGGGGCAGCAGCGGGTTGAGATGCATCAGCAAATCGTACACCGACGTGTTGCACGCCTGGCCGAAGTCCTCGGGCCGTGATCCCTGCTGAGAGTCGAAGTAGATCGCCTCGTCTCCGATCCGCACGCGTGGCTCCGCTCCAACCTCGACAATCGTGTGGCTCGCCGACACCGACGCGACCACCGGGTACAGCTCCTCCCCGATGCGCACCCGCGCGCTCTTGGCCGCCGCGCGCGGCAGGCCGTCGGCGTGGCCGACCGGCAGCGTCGCAACCCACGTGTCCCGGGCCGCGACATAGGCGCGGTTGTAGCCGGCACTCTCGCCCGCCCGCAGCTGCTTGACGTAGATGACCCGCGCCTTCAGCGCGACGGCGGGCCGGAGATCGAGCACGCCCGTCCGGCGGAAGTCCGGCTCGGGGTACACCCCGTAGATCGCCATGCCCGGCCGCACCATGTCGAGGAACGCGTCCGGGCGTTGGAACAGCCCGAAGCTGGACACCGCGTGCTTCCGGCCGAGCGCGACACCCTCGGATTCGAGCGACCCACACAGCGACAGGAAGCGGCGAAGCTGTTCCTTGTCGAACTCCGGATCCTCCGTGAAGGTCATCATCGTCCCGTCGATCCGCACCGATTTTCGGGCGGCGAGATCCCGCACGAGGGGCGCTGCCTCGCGATACGGTACGCCGACCCGTCCGATCCCGGTGTCGACGCAGACGTGCACCCCGACGGGCCGCTGCCTCTTCGCCGCGATCCGGTCGAGCACGTCGCCGATCCGCGTGTACACCATCGGCGTAATGTCGCGCGCCACCGCGGCATCGAGGTTCTTCTCATCGAAAGGACCGATGAGCAGGACCGCCGTGCGAACGCCGGCGTCGCGCACGATCATCGCCTCGTGCAGCTTGACGACGGCGACCCCCGCCACCTCCCTCATCGGCTCGAGCAACCGCGCCGCTTCCGCCACGCCCATGCCGTACCCGTTGTTCTTGATGACAGCCAGGATCGGCCGGCCGCCCGCGTGACGATGGATCTCGCGGATGTTGTGCCGCAGGTTGGACGCGTGGACCTCGACCCACGGGTCGAACGCCGAATCGGCCGCGACCGGCTCTGGGGCGATGCGCGTGTCCCGTCCGAGCACGCCGGCGGCGGCGCCCGAGGCCGCCTTGAAGAACGTCCTGCGCGAGGTGTTCATCGGTGGTGCTCCATCGCAGGGCTGAAGCCCTGCGCTACGACGGAGGAGATAGTAGGGCCTGAAGCCCTGCGCTACGACGGAGGATATTGTGGGGCACGAAGCCCTGCGCCACGGCGAAGGGTGAACCTTACCGCCGCCGCTTCGCCGACGATCGGGTCTTGCCCGTCCGCTTGGCGCCCTTCGCGGTCTTCGACGGCCCGGCCGGTGCCTCGGCCTGGACGATCGCCGGGCGCCCGAAGCGGACCTTCACGGCCTTGATCTCGTACGGCCCCGTCGGGATGGTGATCACCCCCGCCGTGACCGGTAGCTCCTTCTGCTCGCGTTCGAGCAGATCGGTCTCGACCGCCCGCGTGGCGTTGGCCGCCAGCTTGAGCCGCACGTCCGACTGCCGCCCGGCCCATTCGTAGAACCGGACGAGCACCGCGTCATCGTCCTCGCACTTCTTCATCGCCGTCAGGACGACGCTGTCCGGCGTGAGCTCGACGAACGAGTGTGTGGCGGGCAACTGTCCGCTGTGGGGCGTCACCGCCATCGCCGTCAACGGATAGTTCAGCTCGTATCCGCGCCGGACGGTCGCCGCGTCCTTCCAGCCCCCCGCGTGCGGATAGAGCGAGTAGGTGAACTGGTGCGCGCCCTGGTCGGCAGTCGGGTCGGGCCACTCGGGCGCCCGGAGCAGGCTGATCCGCAGCACGTTGTCTTTGGCGTCGTACCCGTACTTGCTGTCGTTCAACAGGCTCATCCCGCCCGACTGATCCGACAGATCGGCCCAGCGCAGCGCCGGCACCTCGAACTTCGCTTTCTCCTCGGGCGTGCGCCTCGTGGTCGGCCGCTGAATCGATCCATACGGGATCTCGAACGTGGCGACCTCACTCTTGACGGCGAGCGGGAACGCGGCCTTGATCAGGATGTGCTTCTCGTGCCAGTCGGCCTGGGTGCGCACGTCCAGCCGGGCGACGCCCGGCGAAAGCGACAGGAGCTGGGTGAAGCTCGATTGCTGGAACGTCTTGACGACGCGCACCGAGACCCGGAGGGCGGTCTGCTCGACGACCTTGACCTCGTCGGCTTTCGCCAGGTCCCATTTCTTGTCCTCGAAGCTCGCGTCGATGTTCCACGCGTCCCAGTCCCTTGGCTTGTCGGCGAAGGCCTGCAGCAGGTTGCCGCAGGCCGAGGGCGCGAGCACCTCGCGGCTGTGGGCCTTGTCGAACAGGCTGGTGATGCAGCCGGTCGCCGGGTCGACGCGCACGCGCAGGAACTCGTTCTCGATCGTGGTGCCGGCGATCACGAGCGAGGCCCACGGCTTCTTCCCCTGAGCGGCCGCTCCGGCCGCGGCCTTCCGGCTGGCGACCACCTGGCGGCTGCTCACGTGAAAGACTTTGTACCCGACGCCCGGCACCTCGTCGGCCAGGAACCGGACGCGGACGACCGTAGAGGCGGGATCCCGCGAAACCACGTCGGCGAGCGCGGGCCGGCCTTGCGGATCCCGCACGTCCACGGTCCGCGTGGACTGCGGGAATTGCACGTCGGCTTCGACCACGTCGGTTCTCGGCCAGGAGAGCGGGTTGAAGACCAGAACGGGGATGCCGCCGCCATCCGTCTTGACGTACGCCGCGACCGCCGCGAGCGCGTCGGCGGCGATGTCGCCCGCCGCCCGCTGGACCTCGGCGTGATCGCGCGACGCATCACGATAGACGGCCGCGACGGCCGATCCCGGCAGGATGTCGTGGAACTGGTTGAAGAGGACCTTCTTCCACGCCGTCTCGAGGTCGCGTTGCGGATAGGCGCGGCCGAGGAGGTGCGCGATGGACGACCACTTCTCGGCGTCGAGCATCATCCGCTCGCTCGTCCGGTTGTTCTTCTTGGTTTCGGCCTGCGTCGTGTAGGTGCCGCGGTGGTACTCGAGGTACAACTCGTCGTTCCAGATCGGGATCTTCAGGCTCGCCGCTTTCGCGGCGAGCGCGTCGAAGTACGGCTGCGCCGCGCCGAAGAACAGCCGCGGGTAGGCCGCGTCGGCCGCCTGCCAACGGTGGGCCGCATCCAACATCTCGCGCGTCGGACCGCCGCCGTGATCGCCGACACCGTAGAGGTACATCATCTCCGGGTAGCCCGTCGCCGGCGCGTACTCCGCCAGGTCGCGCGCCATCCGCGCCGGATCGATGCTGTTCGCGTAGCCGTGCGGGAAGTACGTCAGCAGGCGGCTGCCGTCGGGCGCCTGCCACCAGAACAGCTTGTGGGGAAACCTGGTCGTCTCGTTCCAGGAGATCTTCTGCGTCACGAAGAAATCGATGCCTGATTTCTTGTAGATCTGCGGCAGCTGCCAGTTGTACCCGAACGAATCGGGGTTCCAGCCGGTGCGGATCTCGACGCCGAACTTCTCCTTGAAGTAGCGCTTCCCGACGAGGACCTGCCGCACCAGCGATTCCCCGTCGGGGAGGTTCAGGTCGGGCTCGACCCACATCCCGCCAATCGGTTCCCACCGTCCCTCGTGGACCCGCTGCCTGATCTGCTCGAAGAGCTGGGGATACTTCTCCTCGATCCAGGCATACGTCTGCGCCTGCGACTGGGTGAAGACGAAGTCCGGGTACTCGCGCATCAGCTCGAGGACGTCCGTGAACGTGTTGCGCACCACTTCGACGGTCTCCGTCCACGGCCAGAGCCAGGCCATGTCGATGTGCGCGTTGCCGTCGGCGCGGATCGTGGACCGCTTTTCCTGCTGCGCAAGAGGCTGAAGCAGCTCGTGCGCCTGCTTCAGCGACCGGTCGAACGCCTGCTGGTCACCGCGGGTGAGGGCAGTCCAGTCGACCGCCCCGGCCGCGGCCTGCAGGGCGGCGGCATATTGCGCCTGTGCCCCGGCCTCGGCTGCCGCCAGCAGCTCCCCCACCTGGCATTCCGCAGCCAGCATGCGTGGATCGGGGCGGCCCAGCGGTTCGAACTCGAGTTGCGCTTCACGGAGCGTGGCCGGCGTCGCGGCCGCCATCCGGACGTTCACCGCGACGAGCAGGCTGGTTCCCGGCTCCGCGCGTTCGGCGATCACGATCCGCGACAGATCGTCGGCACCCGCGATCGACACACCATTGACGTGGATGCTCTTGTGGATGTCGTCGTCGCCCGAGAGGATGAATCGCAGCCGGACACGCGCGCCGCGAACGTCGTACCCACCGATGGCGGGCGGGATTTCGATCGAGCGGCGGAACCATCCCCGTCCGGTCTTCCATGGCTCGCCCACCCGCAGCGTCTGCCAACGCGAGTCGTCCAGGCCGGCCGCCTCCCCCTGGCTGGTCTCGCCCGGCTGGAAGCGCCAGTCGGGCAGCGGCAGCACGGTGACGCCTCTCGCCCGCTCGGCCAGCTCGGCACATCCGCCCGGGGGCGGTGGCGGCGCCTGCGCGAGCAGAGGGCTGCGCCTGTCCCCCGAGGCCAGCATGGCGGCAAGACACACCACCACGAACGGCAGCCGGAGCGTGGAACCTCGGCCCATCTCGACCTCCGGACGGGGGCACGGGACAGTTGTGCCAGCGCCAATCCTACTACGAGCGGCCCTCGACATGGCCGCGGAGACACCGAGGCTGGGAGATCCGTCGTCTCGCGGAGCCACCGAGTCACGGAGGGCCAGGAAGAGTGGCTGCCGGAGGCCATTCGGGCATAATAGGCATCCGCAGATCAACGAATCCCATCAGTCCGAGGGGAGGGCAGGATGCGCAGGCTTCATTGGCCGATGGTCGTCGTACTCGTCTGTTGCGTCGTTTCCCAGGCGGCCGGCCAGGGCCCGGTGACGAAGTACGTCCGGTACTCCCATCAGGGAAGGACCGCGTACGGGATCCTCGAGGGCGACACCATCCGCGAACTGAGCGGATCGATCTTCGACGCGCCGAAGCCGACCAGCCGCACGGTCAAGGCGGCGGAGGTCCGTCTGCTCGCGCCGTGCGAGCCCTCGAAGGTAATCGCCGTCGGCCTCAACTACAAGAGCCACCTGGGCGAGCGCCCGTCCGCGCAATACCCGGGCCTGTTCACGAAGCTGCCCACGTCGATCATCGGCCCGGACGAGGAGATCGTCTATCCGCCTGGCGCCGCCAACGTTCATCACGAGGGCGAGCTGGTCGTCGTCATCGGCAAGCGGGCGAAGAACGTGAGCGCGGCCGACGCGCCGAACTACCTTTTCGGGGTGACGGCCGGCAACGACGTCAGCGAGCGAGACTGGCAGAAGGCGGACCTGCAGTGGTTCCGCGCGAAGGCGTCCGACACGTTCGGTCCGCTCGGCCCGGCGATCGTGCGCGGCCTCAACTACAACGACCTCGCCCTCCAGACCCGTGTCAACGGCGAGGTGCGCCAGTCGGGGCGCACCCGCGATCTGATCTTCGACGTGCCGACCGTGATCAGCTACGTGAGCCAGTTCGTCACGCTGGTGCCCGGCGACGTGATCTACACCGGGACGCCGGGAACCACGACCGCGATGAAGCCCGGCGACGTCGTCGAAGTGGAACTGGAAGGCGTGGGCGTCTTGCGGAATCGGATTGCGTCATCGAGGACGCCAGGGACCCGATGACGCTGACACCTGTCGTCCTTGGTCCTTGGTTCCTGGTCCTTGGTGCGGTGCCTGGTTGCTGGTGCTTGGGGTCGGGCGCGGTTTGCCAGGCAGGGCACCGGAGGTCGCAGCAGCCGAGCAGCTGTCCAACGGACGTGCCTCTGTGGCCAATTACATCACCGGCCGCAGCAACGTGACGAGCATGAGGACGACGGGCAGAAGCACGAGGGCAACCAGATAGGTGTATCCGATGATGTCGCGCGCGGAGGCCGAGCAGCGCGAGGATCGGCAGCATCCAGAACGGCTGCAGCAGGTTGGCGATCGCCAACCGCATCCGGCGTCACGTCGGCACGCTCATGCCGTCCGGCCCGTCGACACTCAGCTCTGACACGGCAATCGCGAAGTCCGGACACATCAGAACGCAAAGACCACAAGCTTTGCATGTGGCCATGTTCTTCTCACCCGGGAGCCGATAGCCTCTCGAACTCAACTTCTCGGAGGGTCCAATCGCTTCGGTTGGGCAAATCCCCACACAAATCAGACAACCTTTGCAGTACCTGGCGTCTATCCACAACCTGTTCATGTTGCTCCCGTCAGTCACCTTCAGCCAGCGAGTCGACGATCCGCTGATACGACGCAATCCACTCCGGTTGCTCGATATCCAGGAACTCACCAATGGCTATCCGGCCGTCACCCTTTTCAATCTTTCTCAACGGCACCGTGCTCGTCTTGAATGCCCGAAGGAGATCGATCGCCGGCTTCTTGGCATGGGTCGGACACTGACAGAGAATCTCAACAAAGGCAGTGCCTTTCTTCCGCATTCCTCTCTTGATCGCGCGAATCGTCTGCCGCGCGTGGGCCGTCGTCCAGCGAGCCACGTAGCTGGCGCCTGCCGTCATTGCCATCGTGCAGAGATCGAATGCACGCTCGACGTTGCCGTACGGCGTCGTTGTCGTATAGTCACCGCGTGGCGTGGTTGGTGCAACCTGCCCTCCCGTCATGCCGTACAGACCGTTGTTCATGCAGACAATGGTCATGGCGAGGTTTCGTCGACACACGTGGATGAAATGATTGCCGCCGATGGCCGCGAGATCGCCGTCTCCGGTGAACACGACAACCCTGAGCTCCGGATTCGCCAAGAGCGCACCCGTGGCCACAGCCGGTGCCCGTCCGTGAAGGGTCCAGGCTGAATCGAAGTTCAGGTAGCCGGCCGTCAACCGACTCGAACAGCCGATCCCCGAGACGAACAGAAACCGTTCCCTGGGAATTCGATCCTCCTTGATGACCTCGTCGACGGCATGAAGCGTGTAGTTCAGGACCTGCCCAGCACCACACCCGGGGCAGAGAATCGTCGGGAGACGAGCGCCGGACGGTCCAGATTCCTTCAGGTACTTCAACATCGGGTGCGTCACGGGCCCAGCTCCTCATAGATCCTCGACAAGATTAGGTCCGGCGAATGCAGGATTCCCAGGCTCGGAATCGACACGAAGCGCGTTGCTTTGTCCCTCAGCGCCTCCCGTATCGGGTGAACCATCATGCCAAGATTCATCTCCGGAACGAAGACCCGGTCCACCGCGCGAATCAGCCGCCGCAATATTCCCTCCGGGAAAGGCCACAGCGTAATCAACCGCACGTACCCGATCCGTACGCCTCTCTCTGCTCGAGCCTCCAGTACTGCCTCGAACGCCGTCCGGGACGGAGTGCCGTAGCAAATGAGCAGGTGCTCCATATCGTCCACGAACCTCGCGTCAAGCCTTGCGATGGTGTCGACAGCGTCCTCGATTTTGCGCCGCTTTCGTTCAATGCACTCGTGGTTCACACGTGGACTGTATCGCGTTACACGCCCGTCGGGCTGATGGACCAGACCAACCACATTGACATTGTAGCCCTCGCCCCAGCTCGCCATCGGCGGCACCGCGGCTCCGCCAAACGGCAAGTACTCCTCTGGGGGAATGTCACACTCCTGAGGTTTGACACGATTCACGACCCGAATCGCCTCCGGACGCGGCAGCACCAGCCGTTCCCGCATGTGGCCCACTTGTTCATCTGCCAGCACGATCACCGGTGTTCGCCACTCCTCCGCGTAGTTGAATGCAGCAATGGTCAGATCGAACATCTCCTGCACCGAAGCGGGGCAGAGGGCGATGAGGGATCCCTCGCCATGATGGCCCCACCTCGCCTGCATGACGTCCTCCTGCGCTGCGGTGATGTAGCCCTGGCCAGGGCCTGGCCGTTGCACATCGATGATGACGAAGGGCGTCTCGGTCATGATCCCATAGGAGATCGCCTCCTGCATCAGCGAGAATCCGGGACTCGACGTGGCTGTCAACGCCTTCGCGCCGGCCCAGGAGGCCCCAATCAGGACACAGGCAGACGAGATCTCATCCTCCATCTGGATGAATCGGCCGCCAACCTGCGGGAAACGGCGCGCGGCCGCTTCCATCACCTCTGTGGCAGGGGTGATTGGATAGCCAGCATAGACCCTGCTGCCGGCCATGATCGCCCCTTCCACGCACGCTTCGTTTCCCTGGAGGTAGTAGTCGCCGGGCTTCAGTATGCGGGAGTGCAACATCTCGAGATCCGTTCGAGACCGGAGCCGAACGCATGCGTCGCGGGATCCCAGCATGACCGCTGAGCCACGCCCGACGCGCGTCGCATCAGTCGGCGGGTTCCCGGCGACGATCGACCGCCCTGCAACATGACGACCGACGTCCGTGCACGTGGCGTCCTCGGTCGTCACTCGGCCGGTTCTTCAGGCTCGTTCGCGACAACCAGCAACCGTTTGTCTTTCGGCAAAGGAACGCTCTTACGCTCCGTGGATTGGCCCGCGAGGAACTCCCTGCCGCTCCAAAAGGCTCGCAGATTAGCTGCCAGCGTTTTCGCTGGCACGCACTCCGCAATCGCTTTCTCACATGACACAGGCGATATCCAATCCAACAGCGTGCTCAAGGCGCCCAACGCGACCATGTTCTGGACTTGTGCACCGCCGGCCTGCTGCGCGAGCTCCAAGGTCGGGATGGCGACGAGCACCAGGTGCTTGTGATCCGCCGGCAATTCGACAACGTCCGGATCGACGATCAGCACCCCACCCGGCTTCAGGTCGCCGATGTACGCATCCAGGGCGGCCTGCGAGAGCGCGACGAACAGATCCGCTTTGCGGACGCTCGGATAGTAGATCTCGCCATCCGAAACAACCACTTCAGATCGACAGGCACCGCCCCTCGACTCGGGACCATAGGATTGGGTGTTGACCGAGTTCTTCCCTTCATACATCGAAATGGCCGTGCCCAACACCCGGCCGGCGGTGACTATGCCCTGGCCGCCAAACCCGGCTAGCCTGATCTCGTAGCGCTTCATCTGTGCTGACCGGCGACGCGGTGGAAAACCCTCAGCGTCCTTTGCCCAAGGTCCTCGGCGGGATTTCTCGGCCGGAGTGGGGTCGTGAGCCGACTGAAACAAGGCGGGCGTGCAGGCCGGCCGCGTGCGCGGACCCCGTTCTTGGATCTAGGATTGACCGCCGGTCAAAGCTCCCTCACCAGCGTGACTGTTCCCGCCCTGCCGGGCTCGCCGCAGCATTCTCGTTGCGAGCGATGCGATGCTCATCGAACGGTGCCGAGGCTGGCTCGATTCCCGGAGCCCCCATGACCTTCGCACCGGGGAGCGTTGAACGCGGCCTGGGCTTGTCAGCCCATCGCTTTTCTGCTACCGGACCGCCAGGGGAGCTTCTCTTGGCTGCGTTCCGGAGGTCTCCACGGCCAGCGTCCATCTGCTCAGCCGCGACGGCTGCGAATATAGGCAGTTCCATGCCGGGTGTCAACGGGAGTATCTCCGCCGCGAAAAAGGCCCTGACAGGGTCGCGAAATCGGCGTAGCAGAATCTCTGGTGGCTTTTGCACTAAAAGGTCGCCAAGCTTCTCCCGAATTCCCGCTGGCCGTCTCGCCGCAGCCAGCTCGGCCTCTACCGTCCGACTCTCTCGTCCGTGACATCTCGTCGGTCTTCAGCGGCGCACGAAACCGGTTCTACATCGCCGGTCGGAGCAGCGTGACCAACACCAGGACGACGGGCAGGAGCACGAGGGCGACCAGATAGGTGTATCCCATGATGTCGCGCGCGCGCAGGCCGAGCAGCGCGAGGATCGGCAGCATCCAGAACGGCTGCAGCAGGTTCGCGATCGCCTCGCCGAGGTTGTAGGTCACGACCATCCACCCGTCGGGCACCTGGAGCGCGCGCGCCGCCTCGAGCACGTAGGGCGCCTCGATCACCCACTTCGACCCGCCCGACGGCACGAAGATGCCGAGCACGGCCGAGTAAGCGACAATCATCGCGGGGTAGACGGTCGCATTCGACGCGCGCACGAACAGTGAGGCGATCGCGGCCGAGAGGCCGGTGCCGGTCATGATCCCGAAGATGCCTCCGTAGAACGGGAACTGGAGGAGCACGCCCCAGGTGGCGGGCGTCGCGTCGCCGACGGCCTTCATCAGCGACGCGGGCGTCCGGTGCAGTAGCGCGCCCACCATCAGCAGGAACAGATTGATCGTGTTGAAGTCGAGCGCGTTGAGCGCTTCGGCCACACTGGTGGCGCGCGCGACGACGACGCGAACGAGGTACGCGAAGCCGAGTGCGACGACCAGCAGGAGCAGGTACGGGCTGTGGTCCGCCCGCTCGCCCGGCCGCTGGGCCACCTGCCGGACCACGGGCTCGACGGGCGCGAGGGTCACCCCCAGGTCCGCTGCCGACCGGCCCCGTCCCTCACCCGGCGTGTAGAGCCACATCACGGCGGCGACCACCGCGATCTCCACGACCACGGCCACCAGGCTCTGCCAGCGGAAAATCGTCTGCGTCAGCGGAATCACACCGCCCAGCATCTCGACGAGGCGCGGCGGCATCGAGGCGCGTCGGGCCATCTGCAGGGCGGCCGACCCGCTGAGCCCCTGCGCCCAGACCGAACCGAGGCCGAGGAAGCTGGCGGCGCCGAGCGCACGGTAGTCGGCCGAGGGAAGGCGGCGCGCCACCTCACGGGCGAGCATCGCGCCGAAGATCAGGCTGAAGCCCCAGTTGAACAGCGATGTAACCATCGCGGCGAGTGCGACGAGCAACACACCGGCTTTCGACGATCGCGGCCACGCGGCAAGCCATCCGATGAGCCGCATGACCGGCGGGGCGCTGGCCACCACGTACCCCCCGATGATGATCATCGTCATCTGCAAGGTGAAGGCAATCAGCGTCCAGAAGCCGTTGCCCCAGGCGTCGATGAGGAGGCCCGGCGAGCGACGCGCGGCCGGATCGATCAGGAGCGCCGCCACCAGGACCACGAGCGTCGCGGCCAGCGCGAACACGAACGCATCGGGCATCCAGTGCTCGGCCAGGGCCGTGGCACGGCGCGCGAGGCGTTCAAGGCGGGGAGCGCCGTCAGCGGCGGGCGATGCAGCCTCCTTCGCAGCTCAGGGGCCGGATCGGGCACGGGTGCGATCGGCGAGTGCCTTGCTGAGTATTGTAACGCGACGGTCCCCGGACCGGCAGGCTGGAGCGTATTTCATCTGGGCGAGCGACTCATCCCTTCGTCGCTGCGCTCGCCTGTCCGGTCCCAGTCACCACGTGCCTGGTCGCGGTTCGGTTTGCGCTGGCGCACGGGGGCGTGTGTCTGGCTGGTCTCTTCGGCGATCTCCTGGTTCACCTCCCGCCTGATCGTCTGGTCGCGCTTGCCGCTCTTGGTGGTCAACGACATCGGCTTGTCTCCCTTGTAGGCGGCGTTCCTGCCTGACGCTCAAGAAGCTGATCGGTGAGGCTGGCTGGCACTGCTTCCGCCGGCGCCGAGAGCCGGTCGGTAGGCCGGCGTTCTGCCTGTTGACGTCGGAGATGGACCGACTATCGCGCTTTGCGCCTCAAAATGCAACTGCCCGGCCGGGGCTGGGTGCTCGAGTTCAGCCTGGCGCCGGGGTTCTAGAAAGCCAGCAGACATAGGCAGGCGGCCAAGCAGCCGGAAGGCGGGTTTCGGCCCTGTTCGCGTCCGCGACGAACCCTTCGCGCCGCCCATCGACCATCGACTGTCGACCACCGACTATCGACTATCGACCATTGACCGTCGACTGTCGACTACCGCAGTGTTGTCCAAGTTGCGGTCTGGTAGCGGGGCGTGTCGCATTCCGCCAACCGCTCGAC
>Ga0315282_10008184_pt1 | contig 16960 bp, 16 predicted proteins | sample YL17G07_20_MG_FD_203693 | JGI IMG/M metagenome (GOLD analysis project Ga0315282, IMG submission 203693) | Sediment microbial communities from Yellowstone Lake, YNP, Wyoming, USA - YL17G07_20 | ecosystem: Environmental > Aquatic > Freshwater > Lake > Sediment | place: USA: Wyoming | collected...
ACCTAAACAATCCTGACAAAATTCTCTTAATTGAAGTTGTTGGCGGGTTAACTGGTTTATCGGTGATAAAACCGAATGAAATTTTAGCCGTTATGAAGGAAAAAATGCTATAAACTAACGCTGGGTCACTAGTAACGCCATTTGTTCAATGACAAGACTTGTTAAGGCTTCTTCTAAACCATCTTTTTTCATGACAGTTTTAAGCTCTAAATCTGAAATTCCAAAAGCTTTTTGAATGATTCTCCTCTTTTCTTTTGATAACTCGAGAACCGTATCATCATGTTGCACGTTAACGCTTGCTGACATTATTGGTAAAGCTGATTTTACGGTTTCAGGATTCTGTCCAATTATTAGCAACGCTATCTCTGATGTTTCGGATCTAATGCCGAGAAGTTCCATGGCCTTTCGAATTTGTCTTTGTGCAGAAGCGTAAAGCAATGTTTCCATCGTTACAGTTTTTGAAATGTTTTCCTTGTTCTTGAAAGCCGTTAACGCATTCAAAACTGCAAAGTACAGATGCTGCCATGTAGCTACATGTTTTGCGTCAAAAAATTGAGTTTCCACGTTTGACGGTTTTTCCTTGTGTACCTTTTTTAAAAATTCTTTTGTATCCTTAATTTTCACGTTTCTAAAGCCAGTTATTGCGGCATACTTCCCAAATTCTTCGATGTATTTTAGCAATTTTCTTCCTCAAGAATGTCCTTCAAAAATCTTTCAACAAGTCCTGCGGATATCCCGGCCTTAACAAGCTTCGCAGTTTCTCTTTCTATAGATTTTCCTTTTTCCCCACATCTTTTAACGATTTTTCGGACAGTTTCCTTTATCTCCCATGGAAAAACTATCCAGCAGCTTGTTTCCTTTTCGTAATAATCTGGTTTGACAATGCTCCAAGGCTTGAAATAGACTGTGGCTATCTTAACTTCCGTGGCGCCTTGTTCAATAATGTGCTCTTTTACCAACTTCAAAGTTTTACCAGTATCAGCAACTTCATCTACAACAAGCACTTTTTTGCCCGCAACTTTCATTGAAACTGGCTGTGTTAAAACAGGTTCCTCTTTTGTTTCTGCAACGCCCAGGTAAAATTCAGCTCTTACGTTTGCAAGGTTAGGATTACTCATTAAGTCCGATAATACTCTGGCGGGGGGCCACCCTCCTCTGGAAACACCTACAATTATGTCTGGTTTAAACCCATTTTTCCGGATTTTTTCAACTAGGTTCAAAAGCATTTCGTATATCTGATCCCATGTAGGAACTTCGAACTCGATCTGTGAACTCACGACTGCAACTCCTTTTAACCTTTCTAACTTGTTTAGGTCTTAGTAAATGCACATAAATTCTTCGTTTTAGAGTGAAACTCTAATTACTAGGTATGTAAAACTGTTTAGGAGTGGAGGAACATAGTTGAGGGAGATTGTTGAGTGTGTACCTAATTTTAGCACTTCAGACCCAAAAACTGTGGAATTAATCCTTAATGAACTCAAGAAAACTAAAAACACTTTCTTGCTTGACTGCACTTTTGACGACTATTATAATAGGCTCGTTGTTTCCTTCTTTGGCAATAAGAAATCCGTGCTTGAAGCCGCATTAAACATGTCTTTCAAAGCCGTAGAACTGATTGATATGCGACTACATAAGGGTCAGCATCCGCGTGTAGGTGCTGTTGATATCGTTCCTTTTCTGCCAATAAAAAATGTCATAATGGAGGATTGCATTGAAGTCGCAAGAAAATTCGGAAAAACCCTAGCGGAAAAATGCCGTGTGCCAGTTTATCTCTACGACGAAGCGGCGACAAAGCCTGAGCGGAGGGATTTGGACTGGATACGTGAGGGTGAGTATGAAAGGTTAGCTGAGATGATTGTTAAGCCCGAACGTAAACCAGATTTCGGTCCAGCCAAGCCGCATCCAACGGCAGGCGCAACAGTAACTGGTGCGCGGAAGGTTATGGCTGGTTTCAACGTTAATTTGGGAACTGCGGACTTGAAAATTGCGAAGAAAATTGCGAAGGCTTTGCACGCGAAAAAGGGTGGCTTTTCAAATGTTAAGGCTATGGCTGCTTTTATTCCGGAGAAAAATGTTACGCAGATAGGCATGAGCATAAGCGATTTTGAGAAGACGCCGCTTTACCGTGTTTTTGAAATGCTTAAGGTGGAAGCTGCCCGCTACAACGTGCCAATCTTAGGCTCGGAGTTCTGTGGCATGGCTCCTTTGAAAGCTCTTATTGACATAGCCTCATATTACCTAAAAATCGACAACTTAACCGAAGACCGAGTGCTAGAGATAGCTGTGCAAAATGCCATAGAAAAAGGCGATGGCTTTGAGTAAAGCTGTTAAATCAAGAGCGAGAGAAAAGGCAGACTGGCTCATTGTAAACGCTGAAGAGCTTATTACACTTGCTGGTGGTAGCCAGAAGCCACGTGTAGGGAAGCAGATGCGGGAGCTTGGAATAATACACAACGGAGGTTTAGCGGTTAAGGAGGGCAAAATAGTTGCTGTCGGGAAGACTTCTGACGTTACAAAAGTTTTCAAAGCTGAAAACATGATAAGGGCAAACGGGAAAATTGTTTTGCCAGGTTTTGTCGATCCGCATACGCATCTTGTTTTTGCTGGTTCGCGGGAAGATGAGTTTCAGATGCGGGTTGAAGGTGCCTATTACATGGTGATTCTTAGCTCTGGCGGCGGCATATTAAAAACTGTTAAGGAAACAAGAAAGGCAAGCGCTGAAAAACTTGTGGATTTTGGTCTTAAAACTCTTGATGTCATGTTGGAGCACGGAACAACCACAGCAGAAGCCAAAAGCGGCTATGGCTTAATTACGAAGGATGAGTTGAAAATTTTAGAGGCAATAAAGCGTTTAGATCAGCTACATGCCGTCGACATTGTTCCAACTTTTTTGGGGGCTCACGCCATTCCTCCCGAATTCCAAGGCAGCCCAATTGGATATGTTAACCTCGTTATTGAAGAAATGATTCCAAAAGTGGCTGAGAAGGGGCTTGCAGAGTTTTGTGATGTTTTCTGCGAGAAGGGCGTTTTCAATTTGGAACAAACTAGACGTATTCTGGTTGCTGGCAAGAATTATGGTTTAAAACCCAAAGTTCATGCTGATGAAATGGGCTTACTGGGAGGCGCGGAACTTGCAGCAGACATTGGGGCTACTTCTGCTGATCATTTGCTCTTTTCTTCTGATGAAGGCATTAAAGCCATGGCTGATAAGGGTGTGGTCGCGGTTTTGCTTCCAGCAGCTGCCTTCAGCCTAATGGGTGGGCGGTATGCGGATGCTAGAAAAATGATAGATTTTGGTGTTCCTGTGGCTTTGGGCACCGATTTTAATCCTAGTTGTTGGGTTGAAAATCAACAGTTGGTCATAGCCTTTGCTTGTCATTTTATGAGGTTGACGGCGGCTGAAGCCATAACTGCAGCCACTATAAACGCTGCTCATGCCATAGGTCGGGCAAGTGAAGTTGGAAGTTTAGAAGTTGGGAAAAAAGCTGATGTTATTGTTTTAGATGTGCCAAATCACAAGTTTCTCGGATACCGTTTTGGCGTGAACCTCGTGGACAAGGTTATCAAAAATGGAAGGTTAGTTGTTGATAACGAAAAACAAGGTGAAACTGTGTTTCTGCGTGAAACAGAATAAAATGACCTTGTTTACGTTGGTTTTCTCGCCTTTTCCGTGAATGTAAAGATCAACCAAGCTATCAGGCCATAGATTACGCCGTTGAACAGGCAATCACTAAAGTTGTCACAGGCATACCGATCACTAGATAATCTATTTCCGGCACTCCTAACGACCCATATAGTTGTTTTCCAAGCGGCATATCTGGATATGCCAATGTTGCAGCCAAAAACGCTAAGAAGACTACGCGAAATACTATTGCTCCTCTCATGTTTTTGCTCCCCTAGCTTTTCGGCGTATCTTAAGGCGTTTCTTTAATAAAAATGTGATGCGCTAGGCAAAGAATTAAAGGGTGTTTACATTATTTTGACTTCGTGGTGCTCAAGCATTGGTCAAGTTTAAAATTAAAAAACCTGTTAAATGTTTGACTGGGCCTGAACTGCATTGTAAGAATTGGCAGATTGAAGGCATTCTTCGCATGCTTTTTAATGTTGTTGACCCAGAAGTGGCTAAGGACCCTGAAAGGCTTATTGTTTATGGTGGAACGGGAAAGGCTGCACGAAATTGGGAATGTTTTGAGCGAATTGTTGAGACTTTAACGGAGCTTGAGCCTGACGAAACCATGCTTATTCAAAGCGGCAAACCAGTGGCTGTTTTTAAAACTCATGAGTGGGCGCCAAGAGCCTTAATCGTCAACGCTATGCTTGTTCCCAAGTGGGCTACTTGGGACTATTTCTATGAGTTGGAGCAGAAAGGCCTAATTATGTTCGGGCAGATGACTGCTGGTTCATGGGCTTACATTGGCACACAAGGCATTCTGCAGGGCACTTATGAGACTTTGGCTGCTGTGGCGAAGGAGCATTTTGGCAGTTCTTTACGTGGAAGGCTTGTTTTGACTGCTGGTTTGGGTGAGATGGGCGGGGCTCAGCCTCTGGCTGTTACCATGAATGGTGGGGTTGCATTGGTTGTAGAGATTGACAAGTGGGCAATTGAGCGTAGGCTGAAACATGGTTACTTAGAGACTTGGACGGACGACTTAAATGAAGCTGTGGATATGGCTTTGGAGGCCAAGCGTGAAGGCGTACCGAAGAGCATAGGCTTGTTGGGGAACGCCGCTGAGGTGCACCCTGAACTTTTGCGAAGGAATATAATTCCAGACGTTTTAACAGACCAGACTTCCGCTCATGATCCTTTGAACGGTTATTATCCTACTGGTTTTTCTAAGGAGAGTGCTGACGCACTTAGGGAAAGCAACCCTGAAGAGTATATGCGGCGTGCCAGTGAGAGTATGCGCGTTCAAGTGGAAACCATGGTTAAGATGATGCAGAAAGGTGCTGTGACATTTGAGTATGGTAATAACCTTCGGCAGCAAGCCTATGATGCCGGGTTTAAGGATGCGTTTGCCTATCCAGGCTTTGTTCAGCGTTATATTAGGCCTATGTTTTGTGAGGGTCGTGGGCCTTTCCGTTGGACTTCCCTTGTTGGCAGCAAAGAAGACATTTACACACTTGACGATGCGATTTTGAAGGAGTTTGCCTATAACACAGAGTTGTGCCGCTGGATACAAAAAGCCAAAGAAGAAGTGAAGTTTCAAGGGTTGCCTGCACGGGTTTGTTGGCTTGGGTTTGGCGAAAGGGCAAGATTCGGCAAGATAATAAACGACATGGTTGCAGATGGAAGGCTTTCTGGGCCAGTTTGGATTGGACGCGACCATTTGGACGGTGGAAGTGTTGCTTCGCCTAACCGAGAAACGGAAGGCATGAAGGATGGAAGCGACGCAGTTGCAGATTGGCCTATACTTAATGCTTTATTGAATGCTGTGGGTGGAGCAACATGGGTTAGTGTGCATCATGGCGGCGGCGTGGGCATAGGCTATAGTATCCATGCTGGCATGTGTTTAGTGGCTGACGGCACAAAAGAAGCAGAAAAACGCATCGTAACAGTTTTAACAACAGACCCAGGAACAGCCATAGTAAGACACGCAGACGCAGGATACGAAAAAGCACAAAAAATAGCAAGAGAAAAAGGCGTTAAAATGCCTATGTTAAAGTAGCGGTGGTTGTCTTGAAAAACGTAGCTGCCTGTGGCATTTGTTGTGATATTTGTGGGCTTCATGAGAAGTTGGGTTGTGTTTGCAGTTCTGGAGCTGAGGAGATTGCGAAGGAGAAGGTCGAGACTCGTTGGGGTGGCAAGGGCGTTTTATGTTTGGTCTTGGATTGTGCTGTAAAACGCGGAGTTGCATATTGCATGAGAGACTGTGAAGAATTTCCATGCGAGAAATATTTTGAATGGTGCTTCCCGTATGGAAAGGACTACTTAGAAATGCACATAAACCGAGCGAAAGATAAGCAAAGCAAGAAAAAGTGATTTAAAAAACCCCTTAGAAAACCATCGTACAGACCAAAAGTTCAATCTATATAAGGGGGGTATAGACTCTGTAGAGCAGAGTCCTCTTCTAGACAATTGAAAAGCTATGGATATTTTGGTTTAATAGCCTTATTCGGGCAAGCGTCAGCACACTTTAAGCAGTAGATGCATTCTGGATCGCTGAATTTCTCCCAAGGCAAATCTAAAATAGGAACACGCATTGGACACGCTTCCACACATAAGCGGCACTCCCCCTTTGCACATTTAACCAGGTCTCTACGCAAACCAAGAAAACTAAACCTGTTCAGGATTGCCATAATTGCTCCGTGGGGGCAGAAGTATTTACACCAACTTCGTGGAATATAAGCCGCAAAAACAAGTACGCCAGCCATAATGAATAGTTGCACCCAGAAAAGCGGAGGCAAATTCGCAATCCCAGAGAAAACATTCACTTGGTTTGCTGATATTGCATTGCTAAAATCTTGAACCATTTTAGGCAAGGTTGCAAACAAAGTTTCCGCTGGACTGAGTGTGGTAAATGGCGCCCTTACAAAAATACCTAAAGCGCTTTCGTAGCCTCCGCTAACTCCTACAAGTTTAGCAGCGGAAAAAGTTAAACAAATAAACAAAGTAATGCCTAAAATAGCATATTTTACGTAGATCATACTTTCATGAGTCCGCGGTGAAAACTCCGTCTGTTTACGTTTTATAAAACTAACTAAGTCTTGAATGAAGCCGAAGGGACAAACCCAACCGCACAGCGATTTACCAACTAAGACACCTATAACTAGAAATGATGCTATTGCGAGCCATGGAAAAACAACGTCATAAAGCATCAGCTGCAACGCTGTGAAGGCGTCGCCCACAGTGTTTTGTTGGAGACCCCATGTCCATAGAACTGGAAGCAAAAGCGGTAATGCGCCTAAGATTATTGCACTAAAGAATATGAAAGAAAGGAATTGGACTATTCTGCGGGGGGTGTTAAATTTAAGTAAGCTTCGTTTGATTTTGCTTCTCAATTTCGCGCCTCTTTAATGCGGTTAATGAAAGTCTGGGTTATTTATTTTCCGATGACTTTAACGTTTTCTACAAGAACCCATGGTGCGACTAATTGCCCAATCTTTCTTTCATTATTTGCCAGCGCTGAAAGCATAGTTTTGGAAAGTTTTTGAGCACGAACTTCAACATACTCAGCGCCAAACTTTTGAGAAGCCCCATCAACAACCTTGATCAAAATGTCTTTCAAACAGTGCCCCCATGAAATACTGATGTTAGAAGGGACTTATCAAAAATGCAATTATAAAACATTATGGTTTTCTTTATTTGAATTATGGATCATGTATGGATGCCGAGTTATCATCGTTTTTCATAGTGTCTAACAAGTAAATAGTGTAGAAGGAGCCCATAAGACACAAAACTAAAGGAATAGTCATATTGCCCATTCTAAGTTTTGGTTCAATCTATATATAAGGGGAGTCTAGAGCCCTTCAGAACAACAGTACACAAAAAAACTTGCTCTATGCTATTCGCATAAGAGATTTCACTTGACTAACAAAATCACTTTCTTCTTGCACTCTCTCTAATTCCAATCTGCGGAGTAAGCCATAGTTTGAGTATATATCCTCCAAAATCTTTCGCTCAATAACGTAAGCGCCGGATCTTAAAAACTCTTCAAGACCCGCAGCGAAAACCTCAATTTTTTCTGCTATTTCATTCCGCTTAAGAGAGTAGTTGTTTTCTAAGTGCCTATAAATTAAATTGGTGGCTTCCTCTCCGAACACCTGCTTTAAGACCGTATCTATAATTTTTGAGATTTTGTCTTCTTTTCTGTTTATTTGCTGGGTTATGCTTTCCATTGTCGAACTCACACAATATCGTGTGTATTACGACTTAATAAGTTTTGTCGTATATCTGCTCAACACATATACAACAAAAATACGTAAAAACACTAGTTACATGAAATCCGTAAGATTCAATTGTTGAACTCTTTGCAACAGAGCCTTCTCTGTAAATCGCTCATCAAAAATTACGAGTTGCCCGTAGACACCATCATATCCAGGCACCACTTTGATTCGCCCCTCTCTGACCCTAATTATCGCTTCAGCAATTTTCTCATCAACAACTGTGCTTAACGCTTCTTTTGAAGCATCAATAAGCACACTATACTCGTCGCCGAATTTTTCAACAAGTAAATTGTAAATGCTCCAGACTTGTTGGGTGGAAGGAGAATCGACGCCTAAAACTGTTGCAATGATTTCTGAAAGCGGAAGCAAATGTACAAAGCCCACAGCGCCTCTAGGTTTGAATCCTGCTGGGCGGTCAGCCAATTCTTCAACACGTTGTTCAACGCCTTTAGTAAGTTTTCTGCGGCAAACTGGGCAAACATTTCCAAGTTTTACTGCCTCCTGTACAGAAAGCGCTACATGACAGTTTCGGTGGCCAGTCCAATGATATTTCCCATAAGCTGGGTCTGTCTCTATCGTAAATTTGAATCTTTCCGTATCTTTAAGGCGGATAGCATCTACAATTTCACGATAGCTTAGTTTTTTCAGTTCAAAGACATTGGCTTCTCTTCCGATACGCCAAGGCCAGAAGCTGTGGCTGTCACTGTTTGAAACTAGGGCGAAGTTGTCGAGTTTGCTTAAACGCCAGTTCATGGGAGGGTCCGACGAAAGCCCAGTTTCTAAAGCGTAAATGTGTTTTGTCATGTCTTGGTAGCACTCTTCAACGCTGTTGAAGCCGCTGAAGGCGCCGAAAATGCTGAACCAAGGCGTCCAAGCATGGGCTGGAAAAACCATGTTTTCACTTGAAACCTCCATAACCTCTTCAACTAAATGCGACGCATCCATGTTCAATGTGGGTCTACCGTCAGCTACCAAGTCGCCATATTTTGCTAGTCTATCGTTGATTTGCATTGCTATTTCTATGTTTGGCGTTAGAATGACGTGATGAACCTTTTTCACTTCATTTTCAAAAGTAAAAATGGTGCTTACCTCGGTTGTTATCATAAAATAAACTGGTGACTCTGGATTTTTAGCAACCTTATATAGGCAGGAATCCGATTCTGGGACAACGGTTTCCTGTAGCTCTTTAAGCCATTTCGGATGCGTGAAATCACCTGTGCCCACAAGGTTTAAGCCTTTAATTCTTGCAAAACGAGCTATTTCTTCAATGCACATTTTTTGGCTTGTGGCACGGCTGTAACGACCATGTATATGCAGATCAGCTATAACTCTCAAGTTTTTTTCGTTTTCATACCCAATTTCGTTTCCTAAAGAAAAGTGAATCATCTTTTTTGCTATCATACTTGAAGCCTACTTGCAGCAGTCCCTTTATTTCTTCTGGAGTTAGTACTATTTTAACGTGAAACTCCCCAGTTCCTCTTTATGGTGCAAAGTCTCCATGTTGAGATAATAGGTCGAGTCGCGCGCGGTGACAGATATGTCTCTTTCCAAGGCCATAGTTGGACAGGGTTACTTGCTAGAAATTAACGTACCCGTTGAAAACCACGGTCAATCTAAAGCAATTTTCAATGTCACCATTTATGCCAACACGACTATAATCCAAACTAGAGAAATCACTCTGACAAGAGGAACTTGCACATTAGTCACATTTGTTTGGAACACTATTGGTTTTGCCAAGGGCAACTGCACCATAAGCGCATTTGTACACCCGATTCCAGGCGAAGTATATACAGCAGATAATAGTGTTACGGGCTGGATAATAGTTACTATTCCTGGTGATGTTGACGGCGACTTTGATGTAGATCTCTACGACGCTGTCAAGCTGCTTGTTCGATACGGTGTCAGAGAAGACGATCCACAATACAACGCTGTTTACGATATTGACGAGGACGGCAGGATATTCCTATACGACGCCATCATACTATTAGCGCACTACGGACAAAAAGACCTATAACACCTACATTTTAAGGCGTACAGCTGAAAAAAGCTGCATAAAGTTGCCAGGGGAATCAAAATGCTAATTATTTGCTCCTTCTAAAACTGGAACTGTAATCCATTTGGGGTTTAATTCAAGGATGTATCACCAAAATATTACCATCTATAAGTCGTGTGTTCATGGAAGAGAATCAATGGACAAAAATTTGAATAATGATGACGGGTACGGTTTCAAATGCAAAATCTGAGTGTTAAAAGCTTCTATTGGTGTAGACTTGTACGTGATGGTTATCTGACTAAGAATATAGAACTTAATCCCATAAATTTTAAGTGCTGCAAAATGTACAGTATACATGAAAGATAAAGGAGAAAGGAAATTGCAGAATATAAATCGGAAAATAGTAGTGATGCTGTTGCTTTCAATTTTGCTGTTGACTTTACCAGCTTTTATTATCACAAACGTGCGAAGCCAACCCCCAACACCCACGACCATTCGTGTTGACCCGCCAAGCCTTGAAGTTCAAGTAAATTCGTTCTTTGACGTGTTTGTTGAGGTTGACAGCTTCTTCGACGTCTTCTATTATGGAGTAGTCCTCGGCTACAATGCTACGATCATGCACGCTGTGGATTTAGGGTCATGTCTTCCCTTTAACGTAACAAACAAAATGATTAACAATCAATACGGCTACGTGATTATTGAAGGCGCAGGAGGCCCCGTTACTGGTACCGCAAAACTGGCCAAGTTCAGATTTCAGTGCACAGGATCAGGTGGAAGCGCTTTAACCATAGAAGACGCGTATCTTGCCGACTCAGCGTGGAAACAGATCCCTATTGACAAAGTTGTTAATGGGTATGTTTCACAAACCACATGGTACTTTAAAGCCTCATATATTGACTATGCTCCGAGCGGCGTTCCAGACTTTGACCAGAAACAATGGGGCGCGAAAATGTGGACAAATCCATGGCCTCCAGTTGGCACTTGGAGCTATTGCGGACCAGTATCAGTCGCAAACTCCTTGTGGTGGCTTGATTCCGAGTTTGAACCATACCCCGTACCACCATCAACCGCAAGCGACCATTTCCCACTAGTTCAAAACTACACTTCAGGTATAGATGACCATAACCCATTAAATGTGCCGTATCTTGTCGAAGATCTCGCGTGGCGCATGGACACTGACGCACAACGTACTGGTCCGGGTAACGCGCATTGTGGGACTGAAGTGCACGACATGGAATTCGGAATTAGCTCGTACATACATGATAAAGGACTTGACTGGAAATTCTACGAACAAACAGTAAAAGCGCCAGATTTCTACTGGATAGAACAAGAAATCAAAAGATGCGAAGACGTAATACTATTGCTAGGCTTCTGGCAGCCTAATCCACAAATGCCAGGCGGATGGATGCGCGTTGGCGGACACTACGTAACCTGTGCTGGCGTTGACTCAGTAAACAGGTGGCTTGCAGTAAGCGATCCATACATAGACGGCGCAGAAACGGGATTGTGTCTAGGAAGAGTGCTTCCACCGGCTCCACATCCTCACACAGGCCCACCAGAAACACTTCACAATAATGCTTCTTATGTTTCCCAGGACTTTTATCAAGTCGGAGAGTCCTACAGTCCAGGCGGTTCTTGGGGACTACCAGATTATCCATCAGAATACGTTATCGGGAACTTCGGTTCATGTCAGAATACTCCAACAGAATTCATCCATCTCGACGGAACATATAATCCTCAACTACCTGTATCCACTGAAATAGAGTATGCGGTTGTCACTTCATGTAAAACAGGCATTGTCGCCGCAGGCTCAGAAGACACAAACATCTACGTTTGGGATTTCGCTGGAACATTACAGTGGCAATTCGGTCTTGCAAACCCTGTTGTTTCTGTTGCGATGGACAACGATGGACGATACATAGCCGCAGGAACCCGTTACATGGGTCCGCCAAAAGTCACTGGCAGCTTGTGGCTATTCGATAATTCCCTCGGTGTACCACCAGGCAACGTGCTTTGGACAAAAACACTAAACATATCCACAAGCTATGACGGAGGCTGGGCTGGAACCGAATCCAAATCAGTAGATGTCAAATACAACTACTATAACGCTTGCGTTGTAGTAGCAGCAGCAACCGATCAAGGTCTATACTTATTCAATCAATCTGGCAGCCTAATCTGGCACTATTATGATGGAACTCCAGAGACATTAGTAAGGATTTCACAAGACGGTAACTACATAGTCTGCGTCGACTACAATACAGGCATTGTTCACTACTTCTCGCATTTAAGAGATGGCAAGCCAGGTTGGGGACCTAACGACGGAGTGCCAATATGGAGTTTCGGTGCCGTAACAGAGATTTATGCCTTCTGGGCAGCCATTTCAGGCATCGGCGATTATGTTGCTGTCAGCGTTTATCCAAACCCTGTAATCTATGACCCAATGATGGCGGGAGTCATCTTGCTTGACAGGACAGGCTCGATCGTCTGGTTCTATCAACTTCCAAAGGGTGGATACGTAAGAGTTGACATGCCATGCAGCGGAAGAAGCGTAGTATCAGTCAATGACGACCCAATCGATAGTAATGGTTGCGACCTTCTCTATTGGAGCGACGGCGGCAACGGCTGGGACGGTGGAGACGCAAACCCGGTCTGGAGCTATTGGCCTAGCAAAGAACTTGGAGATTCGCAAAATCCAGGAAGCGACTTCTACACGGTGACAATCTCCGAAAATGGCGATTATGTAGCAACAGGAGGAGCAGTGCCCACAAGCACTTATCTGTTAGATAAAAATGGAATCCTTCAGCAAACAATTGGCCTAGGGCTGCAAAACATCCAATCAGTAGACTTAACATTCACAGGAAAATATGGAGCCTCTGTAGATTCTGGTGGAACAATATGGTTCTTTGAAAAAGACGCAGGGCTCATGTGGTCGGCAGCACCAACGGAAGCACCTTTCCATTGTGTCGCTATCTCGAAACTTTATCCATGCATGTTCCCATATCCAAACCATGACGTAGCCGTCACAAACGTTAAAACATCCAAGACTGGTTGCTTGCCAATACCCGTCATTGGCCATGGCTACATTCTAAAAATTAACGTGACACTTGCGAATCAAGGCGACTATGCAGAAACCTTCAACGTCATAGTCTATGTTAACACAACCGCTATTGCGTCACAAAGCCTTAGCTTATCCAACGGGAACTCCACATCCATAATCTTCTCATATAACACAACAGGCTTGGCAAAAGACACTTACACAATATGGGCTACCGCAAGTATAGTTCAAAACGAAATCGACGTGTACGACAATACATACACGGATGGATTGATAGCGGTTAGTGTTGTAGGCGATATTAATGGTGATTTCAAAGTTGACGTAAAAGACCTAGTACTAGTCATTAAATACTTTGGTTCATCTCTAGGCTCTATCAAACCATGGAACCCAAATGCAGATATAAACTGCGACAACAAAGTAGACATAAAAGACTTGGTACTAGTCATAAAGCACTTCGGAGAACACTACCCATAAACCCTCTTTTTTTGTTTTTTATCCTCTTCGCTAGTTGCATATTTTTCAAAATATTTCTCCCAATCCACTTTAAACATAATGACAAATACTACAATCAGCAAAACTATTGCAAGAACCATACCGATTAATGCGGATATCCAGTCACTTTCCACGCCAAACATGTCCCTAATAACACTTATTGAAAAGCGACCGCTATAAGCAACTATCAAATTCATGCAGAATTTTCCAATCAAAGCTGGAATGAAGGCTTTTACAATGCTATAACGCATAACACCCATCGGAATAAAAAGTAAATCATCAGGCAATGGTGTCAAGGCAAAAAGAAAAATCGTAATTGGGCCATATTTGTTGAAGACTCTTACTAGAAAATCCATTTTCTTCTTATACTTTGCGCTGATGGCTTTTCTTCCGCCGACACCGAGCAAATATCCTGAAAATTCTCCAATCGCTGAGCCGATTCCAGCTGCAACAGCAATCCACAAAGGCTCGAACTTTTCTCCAAGCGCAAAAATAACGACAGTGTAAGGAATAGGGAAAAAAATTGACAACGCACCGATTAAACTGATGAGGAATATTCCGAAATATCCATACGCCCCAGCGCGCGCGAGCCGCTGAAGGCGCCGAAAATGCTGAACCAAGGCGTCCAAGCATGGGCTGGAAACCATGTTTTCACTTGAAACCTCCATTACTTCTTCAACTAAATGCGAGGCATCCATGTTCAATGTGGGTCTGCCGTCTGCGGCCAAGTCGCCATATTTTGATAATCTATCATTAATCTGAATGGCAGTCTCAATGTTAGGTGTCAGAATTACATGATGGACTTGACTTCACTTTCAAAAGTGAATATTGTGCTTACTTCTGTGGTTGCCATGAAGTATAGTGGCAATTCTGGATTTGTCCTAACTTTATACAAGCTTGCATCTGGTTCATGAACGAGGGTTTCCTCCAACTCTTTAAGCCATTTTGGGTGCGTGAAGTCCTCTGTGCCCACGAGGTTTAAGCCCTTAATCTTTGCAAAGCGGGCTATTTCTTTAGGACACATTTTCTCGCTGGTGGCACGGCTATAACGGCTATGAATGTGCAGATCAGCAATAACCCTCAATTTTTTCCCTAACCCTAAGTTTTGGAGGTTTGCTTTCGCTTCCTAACCAGTAGTAGCTCGCTTTCTTTGTATACATGTTCAAGGACGACCTCAAATAGCTCCTTTTATCCCTACTGTGCTCTTGCTATTTTAAAGTGAGGTCTTTTTGGCTTGTCTTTTTGAGAAAGAACATTTTCAATACAGCACGGGCAAGAATAGTAAACTAGGAAAGATTCAAGTGATTTTTCTTTTGAAAATTTTTTCAGCGATTTTCCAAACATCGACTTTCAATAGTATTATGGTTACGACTATGGTTAGGATTATTGAAGCAATCATGAGAACTTCTTGGCTCATCCACGGAGCTAGAAGCCCTAGGCCGAACCTCCCCATGTAGGCGCCGATAACAGTTATCGACAATTTACCTGCAAAGTAGACTACGTAAAACTTGGCTGGGCTATACTTCAATAGGCCTAATGGTATGACCACTGGCTCATCAGGCAGCGGTGTTGCGGCTACTACGAAAAGCGCTAAGAAAGCCCAACGTTTAAGCTTTAACCCTGCAGCATCGAGGCGTTTTCTACGTTCTTCCCCTAAGAAACCGCTTAGGAAAAACGTGACCAAGTAATGAATAAACTTTGCTGATGCTGAGCCCAGAGCTACGAAGAACCCTATGGAGAATGGGTCCAAGTCGACGAACAGAGCAGCATTGGTGGCGGCTATTAGAAGGTTTGAGGGGCCAGCGAAGGGTAAAAGATTCAAAACGAAGGAAGTTACCAGAATGCTTAAGAGTTCGTACCACGCGGCCAATTCTACAGCTCCAACCTCTAAGCTTTCTCTCGTTCCAACTGAATTTAGAAAACAGCACTTAAAGGATTATCGTACGAAGCACCACCTTTAAATTGAAGAAACCCTTAGGAAAATCTACAATATTTTAAGAGGCACTTGACCTTGCCAACAAAAAAAGAACCGATATGGATCGCACGAGAACTTTCAAAGTGTAGCGGATGCCGAAAATGCGAAATAGTATGCTCGCTTTTCCATGAAAACCGTATATGGCCAGAAGCCTCAAGAATAAGAGTCTTCATGCTGGTTCCCGGCGCTGAATTTCCACACTTCTGTGCCCAATGCGAAGACTACCCATGCGTACAAGCGTGTCCAACAAAAGCGCTGTCAATAAGCAAAAGAACAGGTGCAGTTCGGATAAAAACCAAAGCTTGTATTGCCTGTGGAAAATGCATAGACGCTTGCCCAGGCAGAATTCCACACATGCATCCAGCGGAAAACCGCATTATAATTTGCGACTTATGCAGAGGCAATCCACAATGCGTGAAAGTCTGTCAAGAAGGCGGATGGAACGTGCTGACAAAAGTTCCGAGAAGAAACCAAGCCTACAGGCTTTATGCTCGCACGCCAGAGGAAATAACACGGGATTTGGCTACTAAAATGTACGGAGAACAAGGGGAGGAATATGTATGATTTTGGGTTATGCAGGAAAATTTCTTGAAGCTAACCTTTCAACAGGAAACATCAAAGACATAAAATTTGACGATGACGTTTTGAAAGATTACGTTGGCGGCAGAGGTTTGGCGGCCAAAATTCTCTGGGACAGATTAGGCACAAAATGGGAAACAATAGACCCGTTAGGCCCAGAAAACATACTTCTATTCTTAACTGGCCCGTTAACAGGATATTTCCCAGGCGGCAGAACATGCGTGTCGGGCAAGTCACCGCAAAGCAATGGCATAGTAGGCTCAACTGTAGGCGGAGAATTTGGGGTTGAGCTAAGATGTGCTAGTTATGACGGCATAATCGTAACCGGCGAATCACAAAAGCCTGTTTACCTTTCCATTAAGGATTCTGACGTTGAAATTAGAGACGCAATCCACGTTTGGGGTAAAGACGCAAAACAAACAGTTACAACACTCACAAAAGAGTGCAGAGAACATTTGAAAAAGCGTTATCCAAAATACGGCGAATGGAAAGAACCCGCACTGCTGTATATTGGCCCGGCTGGCGAGAACAAAGTGCGAACAGCAGTGGTTGCAGCGAAGTGGACTCATGCTGCAGGCTATGGTGGTTACGGTGCAGTCATGGGTTCTAAAAAACTAAAGGCAGTAGCTGTTAAGGGCACTGGACCATTGCCTGAAGTGGCTGACCTGAAAAAGGTGAAGCAACTGATCAAAGTTGTAAACGATAATGCCTATGAAAGTGAAATGTGGAGGCGCTGGGGAACAGGTGCAGGCGGCTACGAAGTCGGAGCAAAAACAAGCTCTGAACCTGTCCGAAATTGGCAGGATGAGTGGCATGATGAAAGAAGTTTCGGTGTTGACCAGTTTGAAAATAGAGTTTGGATAAAACAGTTTTGGAGCGATTTTGGCTGCCCAACTTGCTGCTTAAAGATAGCCATGGTTAAGACTGGAAAGTTCAAAGGAGCAATAACTGACAATCCAGACTATGAAATGCAAGCCTACTT
>Ga0315282_10008185_pt1 | contig 16960 bp, 22 predicted proteins | sample YL17G07_20_MG_FD_203693 | JGI IMG/M metagenome (GOLD analysis project Ga0315282, IMG submission 203693) | Sediment microbial communities from Yellowstone Lake, YNP, Wyoming, USA - YL17G07_20 | ecosystem: Environmental > Aquatic > Freshwater > Lake > Sediment | place: USA: Wyoming | collected...
GCTTGAACGCCGTTCGCCGCCTCCGACTGCGCGATCTCGTTTTCATGGTGGGGGAAAACCAGGTCGACGCCGCCGGTATGGATATCGAAGGTCTTGCCTAGGTATTTGCCGGACATGACCGAGCATTCTATATGCCAGCCTGGGCGGCCTTTGCCTATCTCCGTCTCCCAGTAAACGTCGCCGTCCTCCGGCGTCCAAGCCTTCCAGAGGGCGAAGTCCCTCGCTTCCTCCTTCGAGTACTCGTCCTGCGCGACCCGTGCGCCGGACTTCAGGCCGGAGACATCTAGCTTAGAAAGCTTGCCGTATTCCGGGAACTTGCGTATGTTGAAGTATACCGAGCCGTCCGCTCCGCGATAAGCGAAGCCTTTGTCGAGAAGGGTCTTCACCATCTCAACCATTTCCTTTATGTGTTCCGTTGCTTTCGGATAGACCTCGAATTTCTCCACGTTCATCCTTTCGAGGTCGTCGAAGAATATTTTAGTATATTTCTCCGTGAACTTCGCTAGCGTCATGCCCTCTTTTTTCGAGTTGCGGATGGTTTTGTCATCGACGTCCGTGATGTTCATCACGTGCTTTACAGAGAAGCCGCGGTATTTCAAATAGCGCCGCAGCAGGTCATAGAATACGAACGCCCGCAGGTTGCCTATGTGCGGATAATCATAGACGGTCGGGCCGCACGAATAAATGCGGACCTCGTTGCTGTGCAGCGGCACGAACTCGTCCTTCGAGCGGGTCAGCGTATTGTAGAACTTCAGGACCATAGTCGACACTGTTGTAAATAAATTATTTTCTGATGCTTAAAAGCAATTCCTGCCATCAGCGCTTTCTGTTCAGATAACTAAACCCAGAAAATGAAGGCGGGCTCTTCTGGCTCGGTTTCTTTGAACATGCAGGTCTTTCTGCAAACTCCCTTGCAGGGCAGGCCGCATTTTCTTGCCTTCATGTCCATTCTGCGTTCCTCGAGGGCGTTTTCCCATATCCACAATCTCGCTTCATGCCTCATCGCATTGCCCGCCTTATTCTTCGCTTTCGTCTTCTTTCCGCATGCGCTGCGGATGTTCAGGCGTTAATTTTTTTGCTGCACTTCTCGATAAGATAAGTAATGGCCTTTATGTATAGCTGGGCAGCCTCTTTGTTTTTGCCTTTCTTTATCAGCCTGACGGCAGGCCTGATGTGCTTCCTGAAAACGCTTTTCAACATTTTTTCCCTAGCTGGGTCGTCCTCTATCATGGCGAGGATGTCGCCGGCTATCTTGTAATAAAGGTCGACCGCTATCCTGCCATTGAGCGTGTTCATAAGATAGTTGTCCCTGAAGTCCCTGAGCGTCTGCAGTTCGTCGCAGTTGTCCGGCAGCCCCAGCATCTCTGCGCAAGCAGTGGTTATGATGCAGCCCGTATTCGTCTCTTCAACCTTTATACTCTTGACAGGCTTGTATGAGGTCCTAGTCTCGCTTTCTGTTCTGACGTCGCCAAATAATGGAATACCGCGACTGGTACCTAAATTAAATAAACTCTCATCGTATATCTGGTGCTTGCTTATAAGCGCCTGCCCTGTATGGGGATCTACCTGTACGCTGTATGTTTTCTCTTTATTATATCCGAACGGCGACCACTCGTCTCTCAACACTTCTCTCTCCCCGTCAGCGTATTCTATTGTGGTTCTTTTCAACGTTGGCATATCAACGCACCTCCCTTACGTGGGGCTGGACCAACCTCTGAAATATTTGGGTTTTTCCTCTGCCTTCTTCTCGGTTACCATGCTGTAGGCTATACTTGCCATCGCTCCGCCGACTACGCTTTTTGGAATTCTTTCCAGAATGTCGTCTGTTTTATACGCTGCTTCAAGCATCCTTGCTGCCTCAACGCCTATGCCTGCCCCTATTCCCTTTTTCAAGGCTTCGCCGATGCCCATGGACATCACCAAAAATATTCTAGGAAAACGACGGAAATACCCCGGGTTTAAAAAAAATCAACCAAAAGGTTTAAAAAACTAGTTAAGAAGTCTTAATCATGTCCACGGGAATAACGATTCCTGCCTTGGGCAAGCCGGATAACGTCAAGGATGCCGTAGTCACGGTGCTAGCGAGCGAGTGGCCTCTTTCTGCAAAACAAATCTACGGCAGGACAACTGATATGGGTTTGTCCGTCAGTTACCAGGCAGTTTACAAGACAATCGGTAAACTGATGGAGTCTTCGGTGATCAGGAAAGTCGGCAACAACTACCTTCTGAACGACGAATGGATAAAGAGCATAAAAGGCTTCGCCGATAACATTGAAAAGCGCTACAGCAAGGAGATAGCGACAGAAATCCTCAAGGACGTTAAAAACGCGAAGGTTCTGAACTTCAACAGCGAATTCGAGATGAACACCTTCATGCTGAAATTCATACAGGAAAAGCTGGCGAACGCCGGAAAAGATGACCTGTGCTGCTCTTACTGGAACCGTTCATGGTGGACGATGATTTATCCCAAGGAGATGTATTCCGCTTTCAAGAGCGCCAAGAACAAGGACAACATGTACATAGTTTTTTCAGACAACGGCGTGTTTGACAAGTGGGCTGCGAAGTTCTGCAAAAGCTTCGGCTTTAACGTAAAGTGCGGAGTAAAACTCGGTTACGATTATGATTTTGGGGTTATATGCAACGAGATTGTGCAGGTTTACAGGTCTCAGAAACTGTTCGATATATTCGACAAGGCGGTCAAGGGTCTCAAAAATGACGTCCCGTCCCCTAGCATACTGAATTTCATAAAATCAGTTTTCGACATAAAAGCGGGCGTGCAGGTCGTTTACCTGAACAACGAAAAACTTGCAAGAAACCTGAGCGATAAGGTGCTCGAGGTTTTCGGCAAAGCGGAGGCAAAAAAATGACGCTGGAACTGGCTCCACCAAGAATGGACGGGAAGAGTAAGAGCGCAAAGGACATCATTGTCGATGTCCTGAGCAAGGAATGGCCGCTGACGGCGAGGAAGATACATAACGTCGTTAAAAGCCGCGGAGTGGATGTGACTTATCAGGCCGTGCACAAAGCCATATACAAGCTTTTGGGAGATGAAATCTTAGTCAAAGCACCCGGCGGCTACCAGCTGAACGAGGAATGGATAAAGGATATACGTGAGTTCTGCGAAAATCTTGAAAAATCCTACAATCACCGCTCTTCTAATTTACAAAACATGAATTCCCAGACCATGATTTTCGAGACGCAGATAGACATGGGAAAGTTCCTGCTCGATGCCCTTGATAAAAATCTTCTGGGCGATTTCAGGGATCTTTGCTGCAACTGGTCTTTCGTGTGGTCGACATTGCCGTTTTCCAAGAAGGAATACACGCAGCTGAAATCGATACTCACCAAGAAAAGATGCTGCATAATCAGCAGCGACAACAGATATTACACAAAATGGCACGCCGATGTATGGAGGAAAAACGGAGCCAAAGTAAAGATTGGCGTCAAAGATGCCCCGAAAATGGATTATTTGGTTTACGGGCCCTTTGTGATTCAGGTTTTCTGGGGCAAGGAAATAAGGGATTCGCAGGAGAAATACCTGAGTACGATCAAGTCACACAGGGACATCAATACCGATGTGCTGAAAGTAATGTACGAAGACATAATCAACCAGAAAGGGGAAATCTTGGTGACGCTGATAAAAGACCAGAAACTGGCTGAAAAGCTGGGCGGCAGTGTCCTGAAAAATTTCAGTAAATAACGCTTTTTCTCGCAAAGGTTTTTAATGCCGTGCAGCAAAGCGATACCATGGAACTCTGGGTGAACAAGTACAAGCCGAGGACTTCGAAGGAAATCACCAGCCAGGATTCGGCGGTAGGCGAAGTTGCGCGATGGCTCGAGACATGGAAATCCGGGAAGGCACTCCTGCTCACCGGCCCGCCCGGAACTGGCAAGACGCTGATAGCTGAAGTAGCGGCGAACGAAAGGGGATGGATGCTCGTGCAGCTGAACGCCAGCGACGAGCGCAACGCTGACGCCATAGAAAAGCAGCTTTACGAGGCCTCTAAGAGCCGCCCGCTCTTCCGCGTGGGCAAGCTGATTCTCGTCGACGAAGTGGACGGCATTTCAGGGACGAGCGACCGCGGCGGCGTCGCCGCGATAGCGAAAATAGTAAGGGAATCGAAGTTCCCGATCATGATCACCGCCAACGACCCCTACATTCCGAAGCTCCGTCCCCTGAGGTCGTATTCCAAAGTCATAAAACTTTCGAGGCTCGACCCGCGCTCGATCGAGAAGCGCCTCCGCGAAATCTGCGGGAAGGAGGGGGTGAAAGCGGAAGGCGAGGTCCTCCGCAATCTCGCCCGCTGGTCTTCCGGCGACATGCGTTCCGCCATCAACGACCTGCAGATGATGGCCGAGGGCAGGAAGGAAATCTCTGAAAGCGATTTCGAGGCGATAGGCTTCCGCGAGCGTGAGACGAACATATACACGGTCCTTCCGACCATATTCCGCTCTAAAAATTTCAACGCCGCCAAGAAGGCGATAGAGAACTGCGACAAGGACCCTGACGAGGTCTTCTGGTGGATCGAAAACAACCTGCAGCAGGAATTCGCCGACAGCGAAGCGCTGGCGAATGCACTAGACATACTATCGAAGGCAGACATGTTCAGGCAGAAAATTTCGAAACAGCAGAACTGGAGGTTCAAGCTGCATATGGTCGACATGCTGGCAGGAATATCGTTCGCCGGCGAAGCGACCCGCGCTTTCGTCAAATACAGCCCGCCTGACAGATTCGCCGTCCTCGCCAGACTCAAGTTCAGGAAATCGGAGATGGGCGAGCTATACGCAAAGCTTAGTGCGTATACGCACAGCTCGGAGAAGATTGTCAAAAACAACATTTTGCCTTACATGAAGATCATGTTATCAGGCAAGAAAGCAGGCGAAGCGCACGCCAACGGAATGCAGCTAAAGAGCGAAGAGCTTGAGATGATAAAAGCCGGATGATAACAGCGAATCACTTCAGGTAAATGGTGCCGAATTCTCCCAGATAAACGTAATCGTCTTCTGTTTCCGCCCTCTTTATGTGCGTGAGCATCTCGGTTATCTTCGAGTCGGCGTCGTCGGCGAGGTAGATCGCCAGCGCTTCCGGAATTGCAGGCTGCTTGGGCGAACCATACTCGATTTTGCCGTGATGGCTCAGGAGCATGTGTTTCACTTTCAGTTTCAGGTCCTCGGGCGTTTTGAGCAGTTCCATCTTCCTGGAAACTTCCTCGAAGGTTATGGCAAGATGCCCGATAAGCATCCCCTCGACTGAGGTGCGGATGTGCGTCGTTACCTCGAGCTCTCGTACCTTGCCGATGTCATGCAGTATCGCGCCGGTCACCATCAGGTCTCGGTTTAGCTCGGGATGGATTTCCTTGAAGAAGTCGCAGATTTTGACGACATTCAGCGTGTGTTCCAGCAGGCCGCCGAGCCAGCCGTGGTGGCGGTACATCGCCGCCGGGTGCCTGACGAATTTCTCCGAGAACTCCTGGTCCCTGATAAACGAGTTTGCCAGGTCCTTGAGGTGCTTGCTCTCGATGGAGTCCACGACCCTTGTCAGCTCAGCGTACATCTCCTTCGTGTCCTTCTCGCTTTCCGGGATGAAATCGGTCTTGTCGTATTCATGGGACTCAAGGACTTTGAGCTTCCCGGTGGGCGGGTTGACGTTTATCGAGAGCTTCCCGTTGTAAAGCGTGGTTTCCCCGGCGATGTAAACCACGTCGTCCTTTTTCACGGAGTTGTATAGCTGCTCGACCACTTCCTTGCTGTCCGGGCCCCAGTAGCGGAGCATTATCTCCCCGGACGGGTCGCCTATCCTGAGCTGGAAAGTGTAGCCTTTCGCGTATTGCTGCACGGGTTTCTTGAACTTCACGACGAATTTCCCGTCTATTGCTTCGTACGGAACGAGGTTTTTTATGAGCATGATTAACATTCGCCTCAGCGCTTTAAAAATTATTTATAAGCGGAAATCAAAATAAGCGTATGAAAACGGACGATTTCGATGAGGCCCCAAGCGACGAAGCGGAAGAGGCACCGGAGCTTAGGACGGAAGAGTACGTAGACTTCGAGTCGCTCAAGGAAAAGGTAAAGCGCTTCGTCCGCGAGAGGGACTGGGAGAAATACCACAACCCGAAGGACATAGCGATTGACATTGCCGTGGAAGCCAGCGAGCTGCTGGAGCTGTTCCAGTGGATGAAGGACAGCGAGAGCGAGAAGATCAAGGAAAATGAAGAGGTCATGCAGAAGATAAAGGATGAGGTGGCCGATGTCATAAGCGCATGCCTGCACATGGCCAACGCGCTCGACCTTAACATAGCGGAGATAGTTGTTTCCAAACTGAAGCAGACCGAAAAGAAATATCCGAAGGACAAGTACAAGGGCATCTGGAAGAAACCCAGCGAATAATAAGGTTAAAAAATTTACTTCTAAGAAAGCTTTATGGAGACTGCTGTACAGGATTGCATGGCCCTGTGCTCGGATTTGAGAAACGGCGTCAAGGCATACAAGGCCTGCATGGATAATTACGAAACGACGGAAGCAAATGCCGCGATAAATAATCTGGAATCCGCGCTTCGGACGCTTCCCATGATTAAGGGCTTTTGTTCTCCAGACACCTTTGCAACAGCCTTGTACGCGGCCGAAGAACACCTGAGAAATCTTTATGCGCTTGAGCTTGTTCATACCCATGGAGGAAATACAAGGAAGCATCCATTGGCGGAATGGGAAAAAAGAAACAAAAACCTCAGCAGCATGATTCTGAATATAGAGCTCGGCAGACCCATGGAAAGCAAGTACGTGATGTGAAATTATTTTAAATTGTCACAATCCCATTTGATTCTATGAGTTTGGTTGTTCTCCGCCTCGGCCATCGCATTTCACGAGACCATCGCATATCGACTCACTGCGGCCTGGTCGCGAGGGCGCTGGGCGCGGATGGCATAATTTACACGGGCGAACATGACCAGAGCGTGCTCGACAGCGTGCTACGCGTTTCTAGCGAGTGGGGCGGGAAATTCTCCGTCGCTTATGAAGCCGGGTGGAAGAAAGCAATCAGCGATTATAAGCGAAGGGGCTTCTGTATCGTCCACCTGACTGTCTACGGCATGCCCGTACAGAAGACGATTGGCAGGATAAAAAAGAAAGGTAAAATCCTCGCCGTGGTCGGAGGCGAGAAAGTCCCCTGGGAGATGTACGACCTCGCGGACTTCAACGTCTCTGTCACCAGCCAGCCGCATTCAGAAATCGCCGCGCTCGCGCTTTTTCTGGACAGATTTTTCGGCGGCAGGGAGCTTGACAAAAAATTCTCAAGAGCCAAGAAGATCGTCGTACCTCAGGAGCGCGGGAAGAAGGTCATAGGCAAATAAAGCCCGTTTAAGCGCCGTTTTCTAAAACCGCAACATATCGCCAAGAGATTTATATAGTGCCTGACACAAATTAGATAAATAAAGGTTGCTTTTCATTGCACATCTGCTGGCATGAATTCGACGCGATGAAAATATGACAGACAGGATGGGCTTCTGGGCAAAACTTTTTTACAAATACCGCAGATTTGCCAAGGCAATCAGTCTTTATCTGATGATTGCAGGGCCAGGCATTATAGTGATGGTCGCCGACAACGACGCAGGCGGCATAACCACCTACGCGGCGACCGGAGCAAAATTTGGCTATGGCCTTATCTGGTTTCTGGTGCTGCTAGGGCCTGTGGCGTATGTCGTGCAGGAAATGACGGTGCGTCTGGGAGCGGTGACAAAACGAGGCCACGCAGAGGCGATATTCGATGCCTTCGGTTCGTTCTGGGGATGGTTTTCCCTCTTGGATTTGGCGCTGGCAAACTGGCTGACGCTGATTACCGAATTCATAGGCATGACCGCGGCCATGTGGATATTCGGCGTCCCCCCGTACATCACGATCATTATAGTTTCCATTGTAATGCTTGCCATGGTCCTGCAGGGGCGCTATTGGACATGGGAAAAAATAGTCATCCTCTTCTGCCTGCTGAACCTCATTTACATACCTGCGGCCTTTCTAGTTCATCCATCTGTCCCGGAAGTTCTCGCTAAAGGCCTGATACCACACTTCCCCGGAGGCTTAACGGGCGAACTCCTGTTCTTCCTCATGGCCAACATCGGAACAACCATCGCGCCATGGATGATTTTCTTCCAGCAGAGCGCAGTCGTGGACAAGGAAATGAAGGAAAAGGACATCACCTGGGCAAAGATTGACACGGCCATCGGCTCATTTTTCACGGTGCTCGTGGCGATTTTCTGCATAATCGTCACAGGCACGCTTTTGCAGGGAGTTAACATACAAAGTGCGGCCCAGGCGGCCCAGATGCTTATGGTCATAAACCCGTACGTGGGAACGTTCTTGGCGATAGGCCTTTTCAACGCGGGCTTACTCGGCGCCATATGCATTTCGCTGGCTAGCTCATGGGCTTTCGGAGAAGTCTTCGGCTGGGCGCATTCGCTTAATAACAAAATAAGGGAAGCTCCCTGGTTCTACATAAGTTATTTCCTTGCGCTGCTAACCGCGGGCGCTGTGGTCCTGATACCTGGCGCTCCTCTAGTGCTTATCACGCTTTTCGTGCAGGTCATCGCCGTGACGCTGCTACCCGCAGCGCTGGTATTCCTGATATTGCTGCTCAACAACGAGGAGGTAATGGGCAAGTACAAGAACACGCTGGCGCAGAACATTCTAAGCTGCGCTATCGTGGGAGCGCTTATCCTGCTGTCAACGCTTTACGCCATAAGCGTTCTTTTCCCGGGCCTGTTCGGATAGCTTTTATGCGAGGAGGATAAAATATGGTTTCCCTGAAAGAGTTTGTTGCGGAAGCGAAGGCCTTTTTCACCAGAAGGTTCAGGGTTATTGCGGAGATCAACAGAAAATACGCGAAGCCTCGCATAAAAATGACAAGGATGGTGAGATGGTCGCTTTTATTGCTGAGGCTTTATCTCATAATACTGCTGCTGATATTAGCATACAAATTCATATTAATATTGCAGACCATGTAAGGTGAAGCATGAATAACACCCTCGAAAACAACAAGGAGAGAAGGGCTTTCTTCCTAAACGAGATTCTGGGCTCGAAGGTTCTGCTCAACAAGAAAAAGATAGGCAAGCTTTCAGACCTCGTAATAGTTGAAAACGGCAAAATACCAACCGTGACGCACTTCTGCATTTCTCGCCCTTTCGGCAACCCGGCGCTGCTCGTTCCATGGGAAAACGTAAAGGCGATAGACACCGATTACAAGGAAATAGTCATTGACATAGACGACTTGAAAAAATACGAGAGGAAGCCGGAGGAAAAGGAAGTGCTCCTGAAGGACCACATCCTGGACAAAAAGATCCTCGATCTCGAGGGAAGGGAGGTCGAGGTGGTCTACGACATAAAGCTGACCCTGATGAACAAAAAGCTTTACGTGAGCGACGTGGACCTCAGCAGGTACGGCCTTCTGAGGAGGATAGGCCTGAAATGGCTGGCGAATTTCATATACAGCCTGGCCGACAAAATCAAAAGCCAGACAATTTCCTGGAAATACATCCAGCCCTTGCCCACGCAAATCAGCAGCTTCAGGGGCGACGTCAAACTCAATATCCTGAAGGACAAGCTGACTGAAATGCCTCCTGTCGACATTGCCGATATCATCGAGGAGCTGGACCCTGAACAGAGGGTTATAATATTCGACGAGCTTGATGTAGACCGCGCTTCCGATACGCTGGAGGAAATCGATCCCAGCGTTCAGAGGACTCTGATTTCTTCCATGAGCAAGGAAAAAATCGCGGAAATAATCAGCAAGATGACGCCCGGCCAGGCGGCTGACGTGCTCTCGGTCCTGCCGTGGTGGGAATCCAAGGTCCTCCTAAAGCTGCTGCCCCCGCCGAGCGCCAAGAAGATAAGATCAATCATCGAGATGCAGGAGCAGGATATACTGCATTTCTCCACTTCCAAATTCCTGAAAATCGGCGCGGACAAAACAGTTCAAGACGCGCGCGAGGAATACCAGAAGGACGCCAAAAACAAAAAGGTAATAATGTATTTCTACATCGTGGAGGAAAACGACAAATTGGTGGGCGTGATTGACATAAGGGAAATGCTTAAGGCAAAAGACAGGACGAGGCTCAAAGATATAATGGTCGATAACATCGTCACCCTGAAGCCGGCGAGCACCCTTAAGGAGGCATCGCACATGTTCAAAAGATACGGCTTCCGCGCCATACCCGTTACCGATGAAAATGGCAAAATTCTGGGGGTCGTGCCTTATCGCGACGTCATGACCCTGACCCATCACTTCTCGGACTAGCCTTGGTGCGCCGCCTACTGCAGAAACATTATGTTCTCGAGCAGCGCTTTCGCGCGCTCCTTCTTCTTTTCGTCGACCTTTACGATGACGAGACCTGTGTCGAACAGTCCGTAAACTATGTAGCTGCCTAGCGGCAGATGGACTGCGCAGGGCAGGACAGCGAGGTCCTCCTCGCCTTTTACAATTAACTTTACCTTATTTTTCTGCAGTTCCGGAATGGATTTTTCGACCGCCTTCCACATGCCGGCGGTTATCATGCCTTTCGGGTTTCTGGCGGTCACCGCCTTCCCACTGAAAGGTATTCTCTTGGGGAAGCGCTTCCTCTTTGCCTTCCCGTCCACTATTATCATGCGAGGCCTGAGGCCGTGTTTTATCAGGTAGTAGCTGGTCGTGTCGCCGACAGTCACGACGAGGCTCTTCCTGCCCCTGAGCATTTTAACAACCCTTTTAGCCGTCTCATCCCAGTCTCCGCTGAAAACTTCCCCGAACGGCCTGCGGAAATCCATTAGCAGGCTCTTCGGCAGCCGCAGGTCTTTCGCGAGCGTTGCCTGGCTTTTCGCTATCGTCTCAATCTCTTTTGCCGCCTCTTCGGGCGTTTTTTTAGTCGTGTCGATTTCGTAAACGTTCCTGTGCGCCGCGACTGCTTCGTCCCATATCACCTGCATCATCTCGGCCTCCATGTTTTCCGCGATTTTTTCAGTGTGAAAGCCCTTCGCCAGCATGCGCTTCCTCAGGACGTCCGGATCCGTGCGCAGCACGATCACCACATCGCATGGCATGTCGTGCGCGTAGTGCGCTTCGATTATCATGTTGGCGCTTTCACTGGCCAGCTCGTTGACTTCCTCGCGCAGCCTGTCGATGTCGACTATCTTCACCATCCGCTCCTTGTCATAGCCCTTGTAGAGATTCCTCTTCTCGGCGATCTGGTTGAGGGAAAAATAGGGCCACTTAAGCCGTTTTGACAAAGCTTTCGCGACTTCTGTCTTGCCTGTCCCTGGCGTTCCTGTTATGGCGATTATCATATAATAAAATTTGCTCCGGCGGTTTAAATTGGTGCGAGAGGAGAAACGCATGCGCATTTTATATACTCTATTATAATTGATATATTGACCGTTATGGCGAAGACGAAGAACTTCTGGAAGATCGTAAACCACGTGATAAGGAATGCGGACGTCCTGCTGATGCTGCTGGATGCGAGATTCGTCGACGAGACGAGGAACAGGGAGATAGAGGCTAAGGTCAGGTCCATGAGGAAGCCGCTGATATACGTCATCACCAAGGCCGACCTTGTGCCCAAGAAGAAGCTCGAGCAGTGCAAAAGATCGCTTTCGCCATCGGTATTCGTTTCAGCGAAGGACCGCTCGGGCAGGGACAGGCTGAAGGAAAGCATAATAAGAGAGGCCAACAGGTTTTACGGCAGCACCGACAGGATCAACGTCGGCGTGCTCGGCTACCCGAACGTAGGCAAGTCCTCGCTCATCAACATGCTCAAGGGCAGGCATTCCGCTTCGACGAGCAGCATAAGCGGGCACACGAAAAAAGTGCAGCTGCTCAAGATAGACCGGAAGCTTTATTTCATAGACACGCCAGGAGTCCTCCCGTACATGGAGAAGGACGACGTAAAGCACGCGTTCACGAATGTGATGGACTACAGGAAGGCGAAGGACCCTGACCTTCTCGTGGTCAGTATGATGCGCCGCATGCCCGGCGTGATAGAGACTTATTACGGCGTCCCCGTCGAAGAGGACAAGGAGAAGACGCTCGAGACGATCGCGCTGAAAAGGCACGTCCTGAAAAAGGGCGGGATTCCCGATGTGGTGAGGATGTCCATCGCCATACTAAAGGACGTCCAGGCTGACAGGATCAGGCTTCGCGTGGTATCCGAGTCCTAAATAATAAAAATAGCAGAACCATTAGATAGATATACCCGGTGTTGTTATGTATATGGAATTGTGGACAGAGAAGTACAGGCCGAAAATGCTGGACGAGGTAATCGACCAGAAACACATAGTTTCTAGGCTCAAGGCGTGGGTCAAGAAAGGCTCAGTGCCGCACATGCTTTTCGCAGGCCCGGCAGGAGTGGGCAAAACAACGGTCGCGCTCTGCCTGGCAAGGGAGCTTTTCGGCGAGAGCTGGAAGAACAATTTCCAGGAGACGAACGCAAGCGACGAGCGCGGGATAAATATCGTGCGCGGCCGCGTCAAAGACTTCGCGCGCATGAAGTCGTTCGGAGCGGATTTCAAGATCATATTTCTCGATGAATCCGACGCGCTAACGCCGGAAGCGCAGCAGGCGCTCAGGCGCACGATGGAGCGCTTCTCCGACTCGTGCAGGTTCATCCTTTCATGTAACTATTCGAGCAGGATAATCGAACCGATACAGTCTCGAACGTCTGTGTTTCGCTTCAAACGCCTCACCGAAGAAGGAGTGAAGGAATACCTGAACAAGATAGCGAAGGGTGAAAAACTGACGGTATCCGAAGACGCGCTAAAGACTATTTACGAAATATCAGAGGGCGACCTCCGCCAGGCCACGAACCTTCTTCAGGCGAGCTCTGCGCTGGGCAAGGTGACGAAGGAGACAGTCTACGAAGCCGCCGCGCAGTCGAAGCCTGAGGACATAAGGGAAATGGTTGACAGCGCCATAAACGGAAAATTCGCGGAAGCGAGGAAGAAGCTTTTCGAACTGCTCATAAGCCAGGGCCTCTCTGGAGAGGATGTCATCAAGGGGATACACAGGGAGCTCTACAGTCTAAAGATCCCGGAGGACAGGAAAATAAAGCTGGCTGAGCAGATAGGCGAATTCGAATTCCGTTTGAACCAGGGCGGCTCGCCTGAAATCCAACTGGAAGCGCTGCTCGCCCAGTTCATGAAGCACGGGAAATAAATTTTAATGAAATTTGTAGATTAAAATCAGAGGTGAAAAAATGAATTGTCAGAGCTGCGGAATGCCCCTAAGAAAGGATGAAGATTTTGGAACTAGTGCAGGCGGGAGCAAAAGCAGGGAATACTGTTTCCACTGCTTCCAGAATGGCAAATTCCTTGACGAGGGCATAACTTTGAAGGAGAAAATTGAAAAAAATGTCAAATTCGCGGTCAAGATAGGGATGCAAGAAGATGCAGCAAGAAAAATGGCATCCAGCGTTTTACCAACACTAAAAAGATGGAAAAAATAAGTATCTTTATCGAGTTGGCTTCTCAAGTTCGAACCTTACTCTCCATGTATCCTTGCCTTTGTTCTCCATCTTTGTTATCTTGATGTGGCCGATTTCCTTCGTGTTGGCTATGTGCGTGCCGCCGCACGGAACCTTATCGACACCTTCGATTTCGATAATGCGTATTTCCTTGACGGATTCGGGCAGCCGCGCGAACAGGCGCCTTCGCCTCTCATCGACAGAATTTATCACGTCTTCGCGATTTGTGAAATATATTTTCACTGGCAGTGTCTTGTTGACTACCTCGTTGAACTTCCATGTGACCACGTCGATGAAATCGGTCGGAGGCGTGATGGGATTGAAGTCTATGCGGGAATAAGCGGTCTCTATCTGGTTCCCCGCCGTCGAAGCGCCCCATTTGTCAAGGACTATCGCCGAAAGAATATGCTGCGCCGTGTGCATGCGCATGTAGGTATGGCGGTTGCCCCAGTCGATCTCGCCTTTTACGTGAACCGCTTCTATGGGCTTCTCCACGAAATGCTTGACAACCCCTGCTTCCTTGAGGACGCTCGTTACGCGGACGCCGTTAAGCGTTCCCGTGTCGCTGTTCTGCCCCCCTCCGAGAGGGTAGAAAGCGGTTTTGTCGAGGACGACGAAATGCCTGCCGTCCTGCTCGCCGCTCTGCAGGACTTTCGCCTCGAATGCCTTGAGGTAGCAGTCTTTCATGAAAAGCAGTTCAGTGTGCATAAGAATAGAATGCGGCAGGGTTTTAAAAATTTTGCCCTGTGCCCTGACGGCTAGAAGTTCCTGCTGAAGAATTCACCGACGTGGCTGACGACCGAGAAGGCCTCGACCGGATTCTCGATGGTGTCGCTCGCGTAATACTCGTCGCATGCCTCCTTTATCGCCGCGACCGAGCTCTTGCCAAGTTTCTTGTTCATCACGTCGAGAGCGTGTATGACTATGCAGATTATCCTCGCCGCGTTGGCCTTCCTGGCAAGATCGATAGCCTTCAGCATGGTATTGCCGGAAGAGACGATGTCGTCGAAGATTATCAGCTCCTTGCCGCTGAGGTCCGGCATTGCGCAGGAAGCCTTCACTTCGCCGGTTTTCTTGTCCCTTTCCTTGCTGACGGCCAGCATCTGCGCGCCTATCGCCTTCGCTATCTTGTCCACGTTGCCCTTAGACGTCATGTCCGGCGCGGCGATTACTGGATTCCTGAATTTCTTGGCCTTCAGGAAATCGATTACCGCTTTAGTGCCGTCTATGTTGTAGAACTTGCTGTCGACCCAGCCCTCCTCGCGTTTGTCGTGGTTCGTTACGCTGACTATCAGGTCGCACTTCTCCTCGAGGATTTTCCTGAATATGTTCACTGAAACGACCTCGCCGGGCAGGAATTCCTTGTCCTGCCTGGAATAAGGCATGTAAGGTAGGAAAAGCCCGATCTTTTCCGCGCCTATGTCGTGGAGCTTGTGCAGAATCAGGAGCGATTTTGTCACGAGCCTGTCCTGGCTAAGCTCTGGCGTGCGGCCGCGGGAGACGAAGACGACCTTCTTGCCCTTCAGCTTCGCGGGTTCGGTGATCCTCATGTAGTATTCGCCGTCGGGGAACCTCTTCGTCTCTAGCTGCACGAAGTCGGCGCCCATCTTTCTGGCGACGTTCCTCGCAAAATCGTCATTGCCCAGGACTATCATGAGGAATTGTTAGTTCCATTATATAAAAATTTAACCAGACCGCTTGGCAGGGCAAAACAAAACTTATTAATTTCCGCTGCCAATTCTCTAACATGGCTGAGAAAAAGGATGAGAAGGAAGAGGAAGCGAGCCAGGCTTCCATCTGGTGGATGTTCGTTCCCGTTTTCCTCGGAGCCATCGGCGGCTGGTATGCCTGGCAGAAGCACAAGGAAAAACAGCAAGAGCTGGCAAGAATCATGCTGATCCTCGGCCTGATATTCACCCTTATAATCATCCCGTTCTACATATGGCTTATCATGCAGTACTTCTGACTTCGTTCAAAGCGTCCAGTCAAGGATTTTAAATAGGAATTGGCCGCAATATTAAACAGGTGATTTTTTGCTTTGCCCGATTGTGTCTTTGGGAAAAAAGGAAGTCAAGGAATGTGAGGAAAGCAAATGCGCTTTCTGGCACGAACATGAATGCGTGATAACGGGATTCCTGAGAAGTTTTGTAAGAGGCGAGGCGCCTGGCAGGGACGAGCCGGGCATGTAAGGCTTTTGGGCCTTTACTTGTCCATGTTCATGATGTCGTTAAGCGTAAGGCCTTTTATTTCTCCGCTCTTGACTGCCTGCACCAGCCTTTTGTCAAGGCCTTCATAGTTCGCGTTCTCCGCCCTGCTTTTCAGTTCGAGCGCAAGCTCGTAGCTGACGTAAAGCGTCCTTTGAGGGCTTTCTGACGCAGCGAAAATCTTGCCGCCTTCCATCCTGAAGACCTCGCAGTAGCTGTAGTCCTTGAAGACGCAGACTTTCACGGGATTGCCGAGCGTCTGCAGCATGCCCAGCGTTTCGCCCGCGTCGCTCCCGTTCACGCTGGCGAACCATGCCGCAACCTCCGGGCTTCCTGACACGTCCGCTTCGGGCACGCCCGGCGGCCCCTGGAAAAGCAGGAAGTTTATCAGGTCCGCGAAGCCTATGGTCTCGCCGGCCACTTGGGTTATGGGAAAGTTCGTGACGTACAGCGTTCCTATGGCTCCGAGTATGACAAGGGGTATTACCAGAACTAGCACGCCTACCCCCTTCATCTTTCTCACCTCTGCGGCGGCTTCCTTTCACTTCTTTTTATTTGCAGCACTTCTTGGCTGCGAGGAATACGCCCAGGATGATGAAAATTATCGTCCAGCTGCCAATGCCTGCTATGAAACCAACATCTTTCGCTAGCAGCAGCAGGCCTATTATCAAGAGGGCGATTCCAAACCAGGCTCCATGAGATCCGCAACAGCAGTGATGGTCGCTTTCCTTTGATGCCATAATTATATTTATTCCGGGTTGTTTAAAAGCAGCAAGCCCCAGCTGGGAATTGAACCCAGGACCTATCGCTTTCCCTCGTTTTGGGTTCCTGGAAGTATCGGAACCCGCTGGGGTTTCGATATACGAGGCGATCGCTCTACCAAGCTGAGCTACTGAGGCATCGCAATATATTTACAAGATAATATATTTAATAAAATCATACCTATTTAACAACACAGGGGTCATGGTGTAGCCTGGCTAGCATCGGAGCTTTGGGAGCTTCAGACTTGGGTTCGAATCCCAATGACCCCATAAAGCCTTTTGGGAAAAGGCTTTAGCGAAAACGAACAAGAACTGATATTTAAACGGAGACTGGGAGGTATTACTATGGAAGAATGCCTGTTTTGCAAGATAGCGATGGAGGAAGTTCACTCGCAGAAGATTTACGAGGACGACGATTTCGTGGCCTTCCTCGACATCAATCCGAGGAATCCGGGGCACGTTCTGGTCATCCCGAAAAAGCATTACAACACCATATTCGAGATGTCCGAGAACGACGCGG
>Ga0315282_10008186_pt1 | contig 16958 bp, 11 predicted proteins | sample YL17G07_20_MG_FD_203693 | JGI IMG/M metagenome (GOLD analysis project Ga0315282, IMG submission 203693) | Sediment microbial communities from Yellowstone Lake, YNP, Wyoming, USA - YL17G07_20 | ecosystem: Environmental > Aquatic > Freshwater > Lake > Sediment | place: USA: Wyoming | collected...
CGAACGAGCCCTTTTCTAGCTGGCACAGATATCCCCCTAAACGCATCGTTCCGCCCAGGTCGCAGTCCTTTCTGAGTTCCCGCCAAAGGAAAAAGATCTTGTGCGGTGTTTTTGCATCGAACTCGGTGCTGTGGGCTTTCTCGAGCCCGGCCACGTTCCTGGCGTAATCGATGGCCGCGCACTGCATTCCCAAACAGATGCCGAAATAAGGGACTTTGTTCTTCCTGGCAAAGGTCGCTGCCTTGATCTTCCCCTCTATTCCACGCAGGCCGAACCCGCCCGGAACAAGGATCCCGTCCTTATCGCCAAGGATGGCCTGGATACTCACTTTCTCCAGGTTCTCGGCCTCGATCCAGTGGATGTTGACTTTGAGTTCGTTGGCCGTCCCGCCGTGGTCAAGCGCCTGCTTCAGGCTCAAATATGAATCTTGAAGCCCCGCATATTTTCCCACCAGGGCGATATCAACCGTGTCCTTGGGGTTTTTCATTTTTCGAACCAGCGCCTTCCAGCGGGCCAGGTTCCTGGGCCGGGGAGGTAGCCCCAATTGCTTGAGAATGATGTTATCGAGTCCTTCTTGGGAAAAGAGGAGGGGAATTTCGTAGATGTTATCCACATCTTTCGCCGTGATCACGTTTTGCAGAGGCACATTGGTAAACAGGGCTATTTTAGCTTTTAGATCGGGTGTCAGAAATTTCTCGGTCCGGCAGAGAAGGATGTCGGGCTGAATCCCGATCGTGCGCAATTCTTTGACGCTATGCTGGGTCGGCTTGGTCTTGAGCTCGCCCGAAGTCTTGATGAACGGGACCAGAGTGAGATGGATAAAAACTGTGTTTTCACTCCCCAGCTGAAGCCTCATCTGCCGGGTCGCTTCCAGGAATGGAAGACTCTCGATGTCTCCGACGGTGCCCCCGATCTCGACAATCACGATATCATTCCCGTTGTCAACGGCGTGGAAGGCTCCTTTGATCTCATCCGTAACATGCGGAATCACCTGGACGGTTTTCCCGAGGTATTCGCCCTTCCGCTCTTTGCGGATGATCGACTCGTAGATCTTCCCGGCCGTCCAGTTGTGGGCTTTGGTCGTGCGGGCCGATGTAAACCGCTCATAATGGCCGAGATCAAGGTCAGTTTCCGCCCCATCATCGGTGACATAGACCTCCCCGTGCTGGAAAGGGTTCATCGTTCCGGGATCCACGTTCAGGTAAGGGTCAAATTTCTGGAGCGTTATTTTGTAGCCATGGCTTTCGAGCAACATGCCCGTCGAAGCGGCGGCAATGCCTTTTCCCAGCGCGGAAAGAACTCCACCCGTCACAAAGATGTACTTAGCCATTCTATTCCTCTTTTAGGATTTCCTCGACTCTGATTATATCCTGAGGGGAATCCACACTCAAGGTCAATGATGGAACTTCGATCATTTTTATGCGGCAACCGTTCTCGAGAGCCCGCAGTTGCTCCAACTTTTCCGTTTTTTCAAGACGGGAAACAGGCCACTGGCAGAATTTCAGTAAAAAATCCCGATTGTATCCGTAAATGCCGATGTGCTGGAAAAAAAAATCGGCCGCCTGGAAGGGGAGAGGCGCCCGTGAAAAATAAAGGGCAAAATCCTCCTTATCTACCACGACCTTGACCCTGTTCCTATCGCTCAGCAGGCTCAAGTCATGAACCCTAGCCATGAGTGAAGCCATGGCCAGCTGCTCTTTATGAAGGGCCCCCACGAGGCTGGCTATCATTCCTTCACTCAGAAGAGGTTCGTCACCTTGGATGTTTATGACGATGGGAAAATCGAGCTTTCGGGCGACCTCCGCGACCCTGTCCGTACCCGACTCGTGTTCCCGGGAGGTCATCCAGGCCTCTGCCCCAAACTCCTGCGCGACCGTGAGAATTCTATCATCATCGGTCGCGATGATCACCCGGTCGAGCCTCCTGGAAGCCAGCGCTCGCTCATAGACCCTCTGGATCATCGTTTTCCCCAGGATCAGAGCCAAGGGCTTGCCTGGGAAACGGCTCGAATCGAACCGTGCAGGAATGACGCCCAGCGCTCGTCTCAAATCGCGCTCCCTGACGGCTCTTTGCTTTCAGAGACGGTGAGCACACCTTCCCCGGTCGTCTGACAATTGGCCTCAAGGTAGGCCCCTTCTTCCACCACCAGCTTGGGAGCGATGATTGTCCCAAAGACACGGCCCTGGTTATGGATCTCGACTCTTTCCTTGGCCTGAATCGTCCCTTTGACCTCACCGCTGATCAGAATGTTGCCCACTTTGATGTCTGCTTCCACTTTCCCCTTATCACCGATGATGAGCGTGGAATCAGAGTTGATCGTCCCTTTGAAGTGTCCATCAATCCGGAATGAGCCCTTGAATGACAATTCTCCCTTGAACTCGGTATCCTTATCAAAAAAACCGGAAATTTTCCCTTCGATGATTTCTTTGGGTTTGTCCTTCATAAAAACGCTCCTTTGATCTGGTTGTAAATCCTGTTGAGGTCGTCGAGAGAAAAATAATAGACCTTCAACACTCCCTTGTCACGGCTCCCGGTTATCTGGACCTTCGTCCTCAGAAGTCTCAGCAATTCCTCCTGAAGGGCCGCCAGGTTTGGATCAGGGGTTTTTGCCTCTTGAGGAGCCGCCGGCTCTCCGGCTGCCTTTTGGACCGCCCGCTCGACTTCGCGGACAGAGAGGCCGTTCCGGACGATCTTGCGGCAGAGGTCGACCTGCAAAGACGGGTCTTCGAGAGAGAGCAAAGCCCTGGCATGGCCCATGGAAACCTTGTTTTCAGCCAGAGAATCCTGGATTTCTTTGGGCAACTTCAGGAGACGGAGATAGTTGGTGATCGAAGTCCGATCTTTGCCGACTCTATCCGCGATGTCCTGTTGCGTATAGTTGAGCTCCTGCATCAATCTCTGATAGGCCATCGCTATTTCGAGGGGGTTGAGCCCCTCACGGTGAATGTTTTCGATCAAGGAGATTTCTAATTGTTGCTCCTTTGGGATATTCCTTATCAGGACAGGAACTCGCGTTAAGCCCGCCGCCTGGGCCGCGCGCCACCGCCGTTCGCCGACGATAATCTTATAATGATCTTCTTCGGCGACCACGAGGATCGGTTGAATGACCCCCGTCTCTTTTATGGACAGAGCAAGCTCCTCTATGGATTGGGGATCAAACTTCAATCTGGGCTGAAGCGGATTGGGCTTGATTTCGTCGACCTCAACTTCGGCGTACCTCTCCTCCTTCAGGATTCCAAATTCTTCGGGAATAAACGCTCTTAGTCCCTTGCCTAAAGCTTTTTTGGTCATTATTGGAGTATCTCCTCGGCTAATTTCAGATAGGCCTCAGCCCCCTTTGATTTGAGATCATAGAGGACAATTGGCTTGCCAAAGCTGGGGGCTTCAGCCAGCTTAACGCTTCTGGGTATGACAACCTTATAAATGACTCCCTTGAGGGAGTTCCTTATTTCATCGGCCACCTGTTTGGACAGGTTTGTCCGCTCATCGAACATTGTCAGAAGGATTCCCTGCACCTGGAGGGAGGCATTGAAATACGTCCGAACTTCATCCAGTGTTCTCAAGAGGTCGGGGATGCCTTCCATGCATAGGAACTCGCATTGAACGGGGATGAGCACCGAGTCCGCAGCCGTCAGGGCGTTAATGGTCAGGAATCCAAGGGATGGCGGACAATCGATAAAAATGAAATTGAAGTACTTCCTGATCTTGTTAAGGGCTTCCAGAAGCTTCTTTTCCCGGTTTTCCATCAGGAAGAGCTCCGCCTCCGCTCCCGAGAGCTCGGGAGAGCAAGGGCAAAAATAGAGATTGTCAAGCTCGGTTCCCTTTATATGTTCCATCATATCCTGGCCGGTTATCAGAGCCTGGTAAATTCCCTTCTTTCTCTCCTTGACCATGCCCAGGCTGAGGGTGGCCATCCCCTGGGGGTCAAGGTCGATCAAGAGCACTCTCCGGTCCTTCATGGCCAGGGCCGCGGAAAGATTTATGGCCGTCGTGGTTTTTCCCACGCCTCCCTTTTGGTTCGCGACAGCGATAATTTTATTCATCATCTTCTGATGTTTCACGTGAAACATCCACGTCTATTTTCCCTTTTTTCTTCCGGACCTCAAGATAGAGAATGATGTTCATAGCTGCGGCTGGTGTCATCCCCCGGATCATTTTCGCCGCGCCCAGGCTTCTAGGCCTTTGTTCCTTCAATTTTTCAAGAACCTCCCTGGTTAAACCGGGGATTTCCTCGAAATCAAGACTCTCCGGGATCTTAAGCTTATCGAGCTTAGTCAGCCTCGAGATCTCCTTTTCCTGTTTCTTCAGATATCCCTCATATTTGACTTCAGATTCGACCGATCGGACATCTTCATCAGTTAAACCCTCAGCAAATCTCCCCCATTCTAGCACATCCCGCAGTTTCACATCAGGTTTTTTTAGAGCTTCTTTAAGAGTAATCGTCTCATTTTTCTGCGTTTTCACTTTTTTTTGTCGCAGAAAGGCCATGATTCGGAGGATTTTCTCTTGCCTTTTCAAATAGCCCTCATAAATCTCCTGGCTGACGAGGCCAATCTCAAAACCGTGCTTGGTCAGTCTCCTATCGGCATTATCGATGCGGAGGGACAGGCGATACTCTGCCCTGGAAGTAAACAGCCTATAGGGCTCTTCAACTCCTTTAGAAACAAGATCATCGATGAGTACTCCCATATAGGCCTCCCCCCGCCCCAGAATCAAAGGTTTTTTCCCTAGGAGTCCCAGAGAAGCATTGATCCCAGCCAAAAGCCCCTGCGCGGCGGCCTCTTCATAGCCCGAAGTCCCGTTGATTTGCCCTGCCAGGTAGAGCCCCCTCACGTCTTTCCGTTCCAAGGTCGCCAGGAGATCAACGGGGGAAACTGCGTCGTATTCAATTCCGTAAGCAGGCCGCATAATCTTGGCCTGATCCAAGCCGGGTATAGTTTTCAGGATCTCCTTTTGCACCCCTAAAGGAAGGCTTGAAGAAAGCCCGTTGACATAGATCTCGGAAGTCTCCAAACCTTCAGGCTCGAGGAAAAATTGGTGCCTGGGGTGGTGGGCGAACTTAACCACCTTGTCCTCGATCGAGGGGCAATACCGCGGGCCGATGCCGGAGATTTTTCCGCTGTAGAGTGGAGATTGGTCCAGGTTCTTTCGAATCACGTCGTGGGTCGCGGCATTCGTGTATCCGACATAGCAAATCGCTTTGTTCTCCAGGGTCCCCCGAGTCTGGAAGGAGAACGGAACCGGATAATCATCACCCGCCTGAGGGGTAAAGTGGCTCCAGTCGATCGTATACTTGTCCAACCGCATCGGGGTTCCAGTCTTAAGCCTGAACATCCGAAATCCGAGTCTTCTTAGACTCTCGGCGAGCTCTCGCGAGGGGGGTTCGTTGGCTCTGCCGGCCGGATAGGAGTGGAGGCCGATGTGAATCAGGCCGTTCAAAAAAGTGCCCGGGGTCAGGATGACGGCTCTTGCCGCCAACGTGTTCCCGTCCAGGGTCACGACGCCGCATGCCCTCCCTCCTTTAATGGCAATCTCAGCGGCTATGCCCTGAAATAGAGTCAGCCGGGGGATTTCTTCGAGCCATTTTTTCATTGTCAGGCGGTAGGCGGCTTTATCACACTGGGCGCGGGGCGCCTGGACCGCTCCTCCGCGGCTTCGGTTCAGGAGCCGGAATTGGATACCGGTCTTGTCCGCTAGGCGGCCCATCAACCCTCCCAGAGCGTCGATCTCTCTAACCAGATGCCCTTTGGCCAAGCCGCCGATGGCCGGATTACAGGACATTTGGGCGATGGTCTCAAGATGAATAGTCATGAGGCAGGTTCGAAAGCCCATCGTGCTGGCGGCATAAGCAGCTTCACAGCCGGCGTGTCCGGCGCCAACAACTATGATATCGAATTCATCAGTGGTTTTCATCGAGCTCATTTGCCGACGCAAAAACGACTGAAGATGTCGCGGATAACATCATCGGCACTGACTTCCCCGGTCATGCGCCCGATGAGCGGAAGCGATTTACGAATCTCCTCGACATAAACGTCCTCGGAATATCCCGCCTTAAGAAGATCAAGGCCCTTCTTCACGTGTCCCAGGATCTCCTCAAGGATTAGCTTTTGTCTCAGGTGGAGGATTGTCTCTTCTCCTTTCTTCCGAGAAGGGACAAATACCGAGGCGATTTTTTCTCTGAGCTTGTCCAGGTTTTTGCCTTCGAGGGCCGAGACCTCGAGCCAAGGTCTATCCCTGAGGCCCCTGACGATTGATTCTTGATCCATCCTTTTCCGAAGGTCCATTTTATTGAAAACGATGATGGTTTTCTTGTCCTTGAATTTTTTGAGCAGGTGAGAGTCTTCAGGGGTGCTTTCGCGTGACACGTCAAAAACGAGGAGCAATCCGTCGGATTCCGCGGCCAATTTCCGGCCCTTCCGGATGCCCATCTCTTCGACCGGATGCACGGGCCTCCCCAATCCCGCCATATCGATCAGCCTGAAAAAGGAGTTGCCGATCCTGAGTCTTTCCTCTAGATAATCGCGTGTCGTTCCGGGGAACGGCGTCACAATCGCGCGTTCTTTTTCCAGGAGGGCGTTGAAGAGGGTGGATTTGCCGACATTCGTCTTGCCGACGATCGCCAGGGTGATGCCCTCTCTCAGCCCCTTTCCGGCTTGGTAGCTCTCGATCAACTTCCGGAGCGAAACGGACAGCGTCTCGAGGCCACGGGAAATCCTTCCGGCCGAGATGGACAAAGCCTCGTCCGGAAATTCGATGCTCGCTTCAACCTGGGCCAGCAGCCGGATGAGCCTGCTTCGCAAAGAAAAGATTTTCCGTGAGAGCCGGCCACCCAGCTGGTGGAAGGAGATTTTGGCCTGTTCAAGCGACGAAGCCATGATCAGGTCGTTCACCGCCTCCGCCTGAAGGATGTCTATCCGCCCGTGGAGGTAAGCCCGGAGCGTGAATTCACCCGGGTGGGCATGGCGCGCCCCGGCTTTGAGGCCGAGCCTCACGACTTCCTCCAGAATAATTGGGCTGCCGTGGGAGCTCAACTCGACCATGTCTTCCCTGGTGTATGAGTTCGGGCCTGGGAAAAAGGCCAGATAGGCCTCGTCGAATGGCCGGCGTTTCTCAAAATCAAACAGGTTTCCGAACACGAGACGGCGCGGGAAATCTCGTATCTTGTTTCTTTTCTTTTGTTTAAACAACTTCCGAGCGATGCCGAGCGACTCGGGACCGCTCAGACGGACCACCCCCAGACCGCCATGTCCGAAAGGCGTTGAGACAGCGATGATCGTATCTTCGAGAACATTCATTCGATTCAAGATTGTAAAGAATAAAAGATGAATAGTAAAGACTCGGAATCGTCCATTTGCTAAGGTGAGCACTGATCTGTGAGCAGTGAGCAGGCACATGGCGAGAGGCCAGCTTTGAAACGCAAGCGGTAAGAGAAATAAGCAGCGAAGCCCCAAAGGAAAAATTCTTGGTGCAAGCAAACAAAGAATCTCGGAATTACCCGTGGACTTTTGCGGCGATTTGTCAGCAGAAAAAAAGAGGCATCAAGAAAAACACATATGTTCGGATTTTTTCAATTTGTTTTCTTCGCTGCCCACTGCTCAGTGCTCACTACTCACGATCTTTTAACGAGAGAGATGTCTTTTATTTCCCCTGGCTCCCGGCCGGAAAGATCTTGACCCTTTTCAAGAAACCTTCGCCGATACTCTCACTCGTGATCCCGGGGACCTGATTCACGGCGATGTGGATAATACGCCGCTCGTAAGGGTTCATCAGGTCCAGGATCTCGTCCTTGCGGGAATCATAGACCTCTCGAGCGACCTGGAGGGCAAATTCGCGAAGCTTTTTTTCTTTTCTTTTCCGGTAAAATTCGCAGTCCACCTGAACCTTCTGGGGCGAGATCTTGTTGAGAATGTGCTGCACCGCCAACAGGAGCGTCCCGTCCTTCCTCAGCAAAAGACTTTTGTCCTCCCCATCGAAGATGATGTAGGTGATGCCGTTCCTCTTTTTGATTTCGTAGGTCAGTTCCAGAGGAAAATGAGTCGTCAGCCTGTCGAGAAAATCGGCCACGATATTCTCTTCCAACTCATCTTTCGGCCAGGCCCTGATGACGATCTCCTTGCTCTTGATGCCAAAAAGCCTGGTCTTTTCGGCAACGACCTCGTAATTGAACTTATCCCGGGGCAACTTCAGGATGTGCTCGGCCAGGCTGATGACCTCCTCGAAATTCTTCCCTTTGAATTCTTGTCTTGTTTCGGTCTTATCGTCGTTTTCCATGCTCTTCTCGCTTCTTCTTTTTCATGAGGTTGTTCATGATGGCTTGCTGACCGATCTGGAGGACGTTGTTGGTCAGCCAATAGAGGACCAGGCCGCTCTGGAAATTCATGAAGAAGATGGTAAAAACGAAAGGCATGATCAGCATCATCTTGGCCTGGGATGGGTCGGCGGAGGTCGGAGTCATCTTCTGGCTGATATACTGGGTGACGCCCATCAGAATCGGTGTAATATAATAAGGGTCTTTAATAGAAAGATCTTTGATCCAGAGCAAAAACGGCGCCTTTCTGAACTCGATGGCCACGGTGAACATCCTGAAATAGCCCCAGAAGACGGGGATCTGGATCAGCAGGGGCAAGCAGCCTCCTGCGGGGTTGATTCCGTGTTCCTTGTAGAGACGCATCATCTCTTCATTCATCTGGCGCCGCTGGTTGATGTCCTGCTTGGCCTTCTTGTATTTTGCCCTCAGAGCCTTGATCTTGGGCTGCAGCTCCTGCATTTTGGACATGGATTTTGTGGAGCTATAAGTCAGCGGGAAAAAGATGATCTTGATAATCAGCGTCAGGATGATGATCGCGATCCCCCAGTTGGGGACAACTTTATGCACGGACTTGATCGTCACGAGCAGGACCTCAGTGATGGGACCGAAGAACCCGAAATTCATCAGGCCCTTGGTCCCGAGGCCCAGCTTGCGCACCAGGTCAAACTCCTTCGGGCCGATAAAGACTTGCTGCGGGCGGGTCACGGCCAGGTAGAAATAAGCGAGATTGTCCTTGGCATCACGCAGAAAGACCGCGCTTCCCTTCTGCTCAGGCATGAGAAACAGGGCGGCGAAGTAATTGTCCTCGTAAGCCGCCCAGGTGGCAAAATTGTAGGCGCTCTGCTGAGGGTTGTATTTCCGTTCGTTCACTCTGTACACGGAGTTGGAAGTGTATACGGCGATCCCTCCCCCCGCGGCCCCGACCCTCTGCTTGAGCTCGGCGGCCGAAGGATTTCCGATCCCGGGCCCCCAAAGAACGCCCGCGTCTATCGCTTGTCCGTTTTTCCAGGCTTCTATCTTCACCTGGAATTCATAATTTCCGCCCTGGAAAATGAACGTCTTTTCCACGCGGCTGTTTTTGTCGTCGGCGTACTCGAACCGGACCTCGGCCTTCTCTCCGTCCTTGAGCTGCAGGGAAGAGGAGGAAGGCTTGTAAAAGGCAAAATTGACCAGATCATTGAAAGCCTGGTCCTCGGTCCTGAGGGCGAAGGGATATTTTTTCGTCTCAGCCGCGTTCTTAGAAACCAACTCCAGGGGTTCCCTGACCTCGTCCCTGTGCTTCTTGATCTTCCAGCTTTTTAGCACGGCTCCCCGGTTGCTCCAAACCGCCTGGAAAAGGGAGGTGTCGATGGAGATTTCCTCTTCCCCCGGAGCCGCAACGGGCCGGGAGGGCGTTTTCGTCTCGGCGGCTTGTCCCTGAGTGGGAGCCGGAGAGGCAATTGCCTCCTGGGCCTCCGGCTCGACCTTCTGAACCACATTTCCGGACACCGGCCGGATCACTTCCGTCTCAGGCTTCTTCTTCATGAAGATCGCTTGGTAGGCAAACAGGACGACGAACGAAAGGACGATCGCGACAATCAGTCTTCTTTCCATCACGGAACCTCTCAGGGAACGGGGTCAATCCCTCCCTCATGAAAAGGATGGCACTTGAGAAGCCTTCGACTTCCAAGGTAGATCCCTCTGAGCAAGCCATGCTTTTCGATCGCGGCCATGGTGTAAGCGGAACAGGAAGGATAGAAACGGCAGTGGCGGCCAAGGAAAGGCGAAAGGACGGTTTGGTAGCCGCGGATCATAGCTAAAGCTATTGTTTTCATTATTTTACAGTTTTCTGCAAACAGCGCCCAGGACGGAGCAATACTCCTCTCCCAAGCCTGCCCAAGAGGCCTCTGCGATCTCTTCTTTGGTTAGAAAGATCATGTCCAACGGAATCTCAAGGAGGTCTTTATTTCTACGATACAATTCTCTCATCCATCGCTTGATCTTATTTCTTTTGACCGCCTTTCCGACCCTCTTGCCCACGACGACGGCCATCCGGGAATAGGTCTGATTATTGGGTAGGAAAACGAGATTGAAATATTTTCCTCGATACCGGCTACCTTTTTTATACAGAAACAAAAAATCTTTTTTTTTTCTGATCCTCTCGCGAGGAGAGAGGCTTTCTTTCATCAAACAGAAAGTCTTTTTCTGCCTTTGGCTCTTCTGCTCTTGAGGACCTTCTGGCCGGCCTTGGTCTTCATCCTCACCCGAAAGCCATGGTTCTTTTTGCGGCGGCGATTGTTCGGCTGGAATGTTCTCTTCATCGGCGTTCTTTAAGCTCTGGAAAAGATATGTTAATAAAGCTTGCTCTCTGTGTCAAGCGCTGAATACGCGGAGGAAGCTCGATTCGCCTTATAGCTGTTTTCGTCGTCTCTTAGCTCTGCGATCCTCCGGGCTGACTTTTGAGTTCTGCCGCGGCTCCGTTGCCTCCTTTTTTATTCGGCGCGAACCAGCTATAAAGAGCGGGAAGGATGAGCAGGGTTAGCAGAGTTGATGTGACCAACCCGCCGACGACGACAACCGCCAGAGGTCGCTGGATTTCCGAGCCCGGGCCCCTGGCGAAGAGCAGAGGGATCAGGCTGAGGATGGTGATAGTCGCCGTCATAAGAACGGGACGGAGCCTGTTCTCGCAGCCAACTAGAATTGCCTCCCGAATCTGTTTCCCCTCGTCTCTCATCTGGGTGATATATGAGACCAGAACGATCCCGTTGAGGACCGCGATGCCGAATAGGGCGATAAACCCGATCGAGGCCGGAACGGACAAATAAAGCCCGGAAATGAACAAGGACAGGACTCCTCCAATCAGGGCGAAAGGCAGGTTCAGGACAACCAGCGCCGCCAGGCGGAGCGAATCAAAGGTCAAAAATAAGAGCAAAAAGATAAGGCCGATCGTGAGCGGCACGATGAGCCCCAGCCGGCGCATGGCTCTCTGCTGGTGCTCGAATTGGCCCCCAAAGGTCAAGTAGTAACCCGGCGGTAGCTTCACATTCTTCCGGATCATCCGCTGCGCCTCGGCGACAAATCCACCCATGTCACGCCCGGCGATGTTGCACTCGACGCCGATACGCCTCCCGCCCGACTCCCGGCTGATCTGGACCGGTCCTTCGGCCGTCGATATCTCCGCCAACTGGGCGAGCGGGATTCTGGCGCCGTGAGGCGATTCGACAAAAATGGTTCCGATCGCCTCGGGCGAATTGCGATGGTTTTCCGGATAGCGAAGCTGGACGTCGAAATATTTCTCCCCCTCGTAAAGCTTGGTGACGGTTTTGCCGCCCACCGCCGTTTCAACGATCGTCTGGATGTCCTCGATATTGATGCCGTGGCGGGCGATCTTGGCCCGGTCGGCTTTGATCGAGAGATAGGGTTGACCGGCGATGCTCTCGACGATCAGGTCGGCCGTGCCCTTGATTTTGGCCAGTGTCTTCGCGATCTCATTTGCCTTGTCCTTCAGAACCTCAAGGTCCTCGCCGAAGAGCTTGATGATGAGTTGGGCCCGGGATCCGGCCACGAGCTCGTCGATGCGACAGGCGATCGGCTGACTGAAGGTAAAGGCCATCCCGGGAAAGGTCTCCAGAGCCCGGCGCATTTTTTCTGTCAATTCCTCCCGGGTCTTGGCCGACGTCCATTGCGGACGCGGCTTCAGCATACCGACGTACCCAGTTTTTTCCACCCCTCTGGCTTCGAGGGCGATGCCCGTCTGGCCGGTTCGGGAGACGATCGTCTGGAGCTCAGGAAACTCCATCATTTTCGCTTCGACTTTTCGGCTCATCTCGAGGGAATCCGGGAGAGAGATTCCGGGAAGGAATTGAATGTCCATATCGTAGGCCCCCTCGTCCATGATGGGCATGAATTCGGTACCGAGCTTGGGGACTAGGAGGAGCGCGCCGCCGAGAAGAGCCAGCGCGGCGGCGACCAGGACGGCCCGGTGGGAGAGGCTCCAACGCAGCGCCGGAAGGTAGACTTTTTTGGCGGCCTCGATGACAACGATCTTTTTCTCCTTCTTGTGAGCTTTCAGCAGCGTATAGCAGAATGCGGGGATCGCCACGAGCGACAGGACCAGGGAAGCAAACAGGGCGATGACGTGGGTGAAGGCCAGAGGGAGGAACATCTTTCCTTCGATGCCCTGGAGGGCGAAGATCGGGATGAATGTCAGGGAGATGATGAGCTCGCCGAGAATGCTTGGTTTGCGGACCTCCATCACGGCCTTGAAGACGACGGACATCTTGGATGCCGCCTTCGCCGCCGCAGCAAGATGGCGCTGAACGTTTTCGACCTGGATGATCGTGGCATCGATGATCATGCCGATCGAGATGGCCAGACCGCCCAACGACATGAGGTTGGCCGATAGGCCGGCCATCCTCATGGTGATGAAAGTGAAGAGAGTGGAGAGCGGCAAAGCCAGGATGACGATGAAGGCTCCCCGGAAGCTCCTCAGGAAAAGATAGAGGACGAAGACAACGAAAAGCGAGCCGAGGAGGAGCGCCTCGGTCACCGTGTGGACGCTGTTGGCCACGATCTCGGAGCGCTTGTAGAATGGCTTGATTTTAAGACCCAGGGGCAGGATGTCGCTTTTGTTGATTTCACCGACACGCTCCTCGATGGCCCGGACGACTTCGCGGCTGTTTGCGCCCCGGAGCATCATCACGATCCCGCCGACGACTTCCTCTTTCCCATCTTTGACCGATGCCCCCTGGCGGACGGCCTGCCCGACCCGGACATCGGCGACGTCGCGCACGAACACGGGTGTTCCGGACTCGGCTTTGAGGATGATATTGCGGATATCGCCCACGGATTGGAGAAGTCCGATGCCGCGGACGAGATACTGTTGGTCGCCGCTCTGGAGGACATTTCCCCCGACATTGAGGTTGTTTTTCCTGAGGGCTTCGGCCACCCCGTTGAGCGAGAGGCCGTACTTGATCAGCTTCTCGGGATCAGCGATGACCTGGTATTGTTTGATGTATCCGCCGAACGAATTGATTTCGTTAACGCCGGGGATGGATTTGAGCATGGGAGCGAGCGTCCAGTCCTGGATCGTACGCAGTTCGGTCAGGTATTCAATCCGGGCTACATTATCCGAGGGCGGCGTTCCCTCCAGGGTGTATTGGTAGATCTCCCCCATGGCCGTCGAGACAGGGCCCATGACGATTTCGATTCCCGGGGGGACCTTGTCCTTGGCTTCGCTGACCCGCTCGTGGACAAGCTGGCGGGCAAAATAGATATCCACCCCGTCCTCGAACACGACGGTGATGACGGATAGGCCGAACTTCGAGACCGATCGGAGTCGGGCCAGACGAGGAAGCCCGCGCATGGACATTTCGATCGGATAGGTGACGAATTTCTCAACCTCGAGAGGCGAGAGACCGGGTGCCGTAGAGAGGACCTCGACCTGGATGTTGGTGACATCAGGAAAGGCGTCGATTGGGATTTTCAGAACCGAATAGATGCCCAGGGCGACGAGAACCACCACCCCGATAAGGACAAGAAGCCGCTGCCTCAGAATGAAGGAAATGATACGTCCGATCATGTCAGTCCTCTCCCAACGTCTTTTTCAGAATCTCCGACTTGAGGAAAAAGCTCCCACTCGCCGCGATTGGCTCTTTTTCGCTCAGGCCCTTGACGATCTCCACGTACCCGTCGAAAGCGTCACCGGTTTCCACGTATCGCACGGCGAACGTATTGTCTTGGGTCCGGACGAAGACCGCTTGTTTGTTCTGGAATTCCTGGATGGACGCTCGAGGAACTGCGAGGACGCTGCTCATCGGAGAAGAAACGATGTCCGCTTCGGCGAACATCCCCGGCCGGAGCTGGCCATCCCTGTTGGGCAGCTCGGCACGAGCTTCGACGGTCCGTGTTTTCTCGTCAATCACATTCCCGATCTGGAAAAGTCGCCCCCTGAACTCCCGGCCGGGCAAGCCTCCGGCCTGCAGGATGACATTCGCGCCGGCGCGGACCGTGGCTAGGTCTTTTTCAAAGATATGGACATCTGCCCAGACGGTGGTGAGATCGGCAATCCGAAACAGGCTGGCGCCGACCTCGACGTAATCGCCCGAGGTCAGAGAGCTCTCGATGATGCTCCCGGAGAGCGGAGTCCGCACGGGCAGAAGAGTCATCAGTTTCCCGGTCTTCTCGACCTCGGCCAGCTCTTCGTCCGTGAGGTCGAGAATCCGGAGCTTGTTTTTGGCCGATTCATAAAGGGGTTGCGCGGCGGCCCTTTCGACCGGATCGCCGGAGAGCCGTTTGAGCCGTTCCGACGCTTGAAGATACTCCGCTTGGACCGAGAGGAAATCCTGAGCGTAAAGCAAAAGCAGAATCTGCCCTTTTTGGACGCGCTCGCCCGGATAGGCCAAGAGCTGTTCGATTCTCCCCGCCGACCTCGCGGTGACATGAGACAGACGCTTCGGGTTGAAGATGATTTCGCCTGGAACATGGATCTTCCGAGCCGTGAGCCTGAAGGCGGCCTCCGTGGTTTCGATCCCGGCCGTCTTCATGGCCTCGGCCGTCAGCGTCACCTCGGATGCGGCTTTTTCCTCTACGGCTTCGTTTGCCTCCCCCGTCGAGGTCCGGGATGAGCAGCTGGTGCCGTTGAAAGAAAAAGAGAAAATGAGCATGGCGCTCAATATCCAACTCATCTTTTTCATGGGGCCTCCTTAGTCGGCCTGGTTTTCGCCGGCAATTTCAAGGTCGGCCAGCGACACCAGGTACAAATAAACAGCGTTCAAGTGCTCGAGCCGGGCGGTGGCGAATGTCCGGTACAGATCTAGGAGATTGAAGAACTCGATCTTTCCGAATTGATAGCGGCTCAAACCCATGGCCAGCTCATCCTTCATGTCCGTGAGGAGCGTCTTCTCGAAGACCTGGACCTGGTCCTCCGCGGCCTTGACTGCGGCGAAAGCGCTCTCCATTCGCGCCCGGAGCCGGCTCTCCTCTCTCTTCAGAGAGAGTACGGACATCTCGTTCGCGGCTCTGGCCTCGATCGTCTCGCCCTTTCTTTTTGCCCGCCAGAGGGGCAAGGTGAGTCCCAATGAGAATCCCCAGGAGCCCGATCGAAGGCTGGGGTAATAAACTGCTACTGATAAATCCGGCAGGTTGCTCATCCTGGACAAATTAAGTCCGAGTTGGGCCTGCCGAAGCTTGGAGGCGAGAATCTTCAGCGTGGGGCTGGTCGCCCGCGTTGCTTCCAGCAGTTCCGGCAAGGTCTTGACCAGCGGCGCGAATGTTAAGTCTGACTCGAGACGCAGCGGCACGTCGCTCCCACGGCCGAGGAGAGTGTTCAAGTTCGCCCGGCCGACCTTTTTTTCTTTATCCTCTTCAAAAATTCTATTGCGGAGTCTGGCCTTTTCCACTTTTGCCCGGAGGATATCGACGTAGGCGGCCGCCCCGGCCTGGTATTTGACTTGGAGATCTTTGATGAATTGATCGAGCAGGGCATCGGATTCTTGAAGAGATTCGATCGTCCGGTCCGCGAGGACAGCACGGAAGTAAACCCTCTTGACCCGGGCTCTGACCAGCAGGCGGATTCGATCGAGTTCGAGGGCGGCTTGTTCTTCACCCTCGCGTCCGATCTTGCCGCGCAGAGAGACTTTTCCCGGGAACTCGAGGTTCTGCTCGACGCCAAGGCTTAACTCTTTGCCTTCCGTGGCGGCGTTTTTTTTCGAAGACAGCCCCTCGTCCCTGAAGACGAGCGAAGGGTCAGAAACGGCTTTCATTTGGAGGGTTTTCCCCGTGGCCATAATGACGTTCTTCTGGGCCAAGAGGATATCAGGGTTCCGCTGGAGTGCGATCTGGATGGCCTGGTCGAGCGTCAAACTGGGTTCATCTCCGGCCAAAACCGGAAGGGACAGGCCCGCAAGAAGAAGAATTATCGAAGAAGCGCAGCGCTTCCCGATGACCCAGAGGGCCTTCTTTTTTTTCGACTTCATGATTGAACTCCTTTTCAGCAGAGAGGCCAAAGACGACGAGCGAGGTTGGAGGCGAAAACGGCGGGGGATCAGCAGCGAATAATTTCGCCCGGGCTACGATTGCAGCTGAAAAGATGCAGAGAGGCGGGGGATGGCGGGGCAGCGAAGATATCCCTTCCCGCGGATAAGAAAGCCGCCAAATATTCGAGGAGCGGCTGTTTGATGATCGAGCTTCCTTTTTCCGGATCTTGGAGTGACGGCCGGCAGACATCGGAAAAAATGGTTTCATGCCAGCAACTCATGTCTTTCCAGGAGCTTCGACGAGAGGCCTGCTCAGGAGCGCTCGGAACCTGTCGTGCCGTTTTCAGATCGATTTCGTCACAGGGGCAAGCGCACTCCGAGATCTGGAACTCGAGATGGGCTTTTCCTTCGTGATGATGACACCAGACCATTCTCTCCAGGCCGGTTTCTATGACGAACAAGAGATGGACCAGAATAAGGCAGTAGACAATGGGTCTCTGCCGGGTTGCCGCTCGAAAATCCATGGCGCTATGATAGCCGAGGATCTTTGCGGATGTCAACCTGTCGCCCGGGGGAGGGCCTACGTCACAAAAATGGGTTTAGGAGCTTGACAGGAGAGGGGATCCCTGATAGTGTAGCAGTAGTGCTACATTATCAGGAGGGACCATGCATCTCCTTCAACAAATCGAAGCGCA
>Ga0315282_10008187_pt1 | contig 16958 bp, 12 predicted proteins | sample YL17G07_20_MG_FD_203693 | JGI IMG/M metagenome (GOLD analysis project Ga0315282, IMG submission 203693) | Sediment microbial communities from Yellowstone Lake, YNP, Wyoming, USA - YL17G07_20 | ecosystem: Environmental > Aquatic > Freshwater > Lake > Sediment | place: USA: Wyoming | collected...
CAACAACGGTGGGTGGCAGTCGAACCAGAACACCGGAGAGGGCGCGACCCTGAACGACCTCAAGGTCACCGTGCCCCAGTTCAAGCTCGGCGATGATGCCCTGTACGATTACCTGATGTTCGCCGAAATGTACTGGAAGGACAACCAGACCGGTAACTGGAGCGATTACAAGATCACGATCAACGGCAACATGCGATATGTGTACAACGCCAACCCGGTCGAGAAGAACGACGGCTTCTTCCTCAAGCACAACACATTGGACTTCGAGATGATCACCGACGCCACCCTCGAGGTCTATGTCGCGTCCAACGACGCCCAGCCCATGACGATCGGCGGCAGCATCAGCGGGGACCACCACGAGTACCAGGACCTGACGAAGAAACGGCCCATCGAGACCTACACCAAGGCGGACATCGCCATCGACAAGCTCCCGCATCTCAACACGGCCATCAACTACAAGGGAACAATGGACTCTTACATCAACCCGAAGCGACCGGTCGACATACCGCTGGGGGACCAGATATACGGCGATGGCAAGGAGATCGCGCTGAAGGACAACGGCACCGTCCTCAAAAGCCAGTACTACAGCCTCTACAACCTCACCTTGAACACGTACTACAATTGGTCCGCCGACAGGGCCATGATGTTCAAGGGCTACAAGACCCTGCACTTAAACATCACCTCGAAGATGTTCGGGGACTTCCTGGACTACAACGAGCAGTTCTGGATCACCTCGGACATCCCCTTCTACCTCAAGCAGTACACTAAGATGAACCAGACATGGAGCGACCAGAACGGGACCTCCTTCTTCGACCTCGAGACCACCCACACTCTACAGGACAGGGGCTACACGGCCGGCACAGCCGACATACCGTGGGGCAGCTGCCAGGGCGAGCACTGGGCCGACAGGGCCCCCTCAGGGGAGTACAAGTCCTACAAATACCTGCCCGTCTCAGGCAATGGCTACTCGGCGAGCAGCTTCGACTTCAAGACGGAGGACGCCGACCAGTTCGCGAGGGATAACTCGCCAGGTCTCAAGGCCTTCCTCGCGAAGTTCAACGACCCCGGGAACAGCCCGGTCGCCATCTATGCAATGTACAACGCCTCCAGGAACCCCCTCGACCCGAACGGCAAGGCCGGCAGCTACCGATGGAACCTAACATATGGCCACTGGCCCACGGACGACGAATGGAAGGAGGCCGAGCAGACCCACAACTACAATTTCACATACAACGTCGTCCTGTTGAAGAACGTCACCAAAGACCTGACCAAGCCGCTCCAGAACGAGTACATCGACGACGTACAGATGGAGCATGACTGGGGCATGCAGCGGGACTATGCCCAGCTCCCGAGGGAGGCCTTGCCCTCGGAAGGCCTGACCCTCGCGGCCAGCGAGAGCATCATGATGAAGGACCCCGCGGTCAAGGCGAAGCTCGGGGATAAGAACGGTAAGATAAGCTGGGGCAACTTCGACACGACCTACGGCATCGACCTCGCCGGCATGGGAGGCCAGCAGAACCCCGGCTACCAGATAATCGAGCTGATGACCGGAATAACGATGCCCTCGGTCGACTATGGCTGGTCCGTGCAGCAGGGGACCGTCTATCAGTCCGGCAGCACCTTCACGGTGACCGTGGACGCCGACAACGGCCAGCTGGTCTACGTCGCGGACATCCAGGGGACCGCGCTGATGGGCCTGTTCCACTGAGCGACATCGATTAATTTTGTTGTGCAATGGCGCGTCCAGCCATGGTTAGATCCCTAGGCTGAACCCCAGTATGGCCTGGAAGTTGGTCAGCGCCTTCTCGACGTGTGACCGGGTCTCGCCCCGGACCCGCTTCCGTTCGAGGAGGTCCGCCAGCTCGTTGATGGCCTGGATCGCCCTGCCGGTATCGAAATCGCTGTCCATTGCGCTGTAGAAATGCTCTATGCAAGCTTCGACACGCCTCGGCCCGGCATCCTTGCATCCCCGCCGCGTCCCCACCAACGACCTGGCGAAGGTCCGCTGGATGCCGATCAGGGACTCGCGAGCGGCCTCGAGCCCCTCGAGGGAGAAGTCCATCTTCTTCCTGTAATGCGTCGATAGAAGGTAGTATCTCAACGCGTCCGGGCCCGCGAGCTCCAGGGCCTTCCTGGCGGTGACCAGGTTCCCCTTGGACTTGCTCATTTTCTCCCCGTAATAGGTCACGAACTGGTTGTGGAGCCAGTATTTGACGCTCCTGCGGCCCGAGAGGGCCTCGGACAGGACGGCCTCGGCCTCGTGGTGCGGGAATATGAGGTCGACCCCGCCGCCGTGGATGTCCATTGTCGGGCCCAGGTACTTGTGGGACATGATGGCGCACTCGGTGTGCCAGCCGGGCCTCCCGCGACCCCAGGGGCTCTCCCAGGAGACCTCCCATTCCTTGGAGCGCTTCCAGATGGCGAAGTCCAGTACGCTCCTCTTCCCCGGGTTCTCGAAGCGCACCTTGTCGAGGGGGTCCGTGACCACATCCTCCAGGCTCTCGTGTATGAGCCTTCCGAAGGCCTTGGTCCTGGATGCGTCGAAGTAGACGTCCCCGTTGGCCTCGTAGGCGACACCTTTGGCGATGAGGTCCTGGGCCAGCCGTATGCAATCATGGATGTGCTCCGTGGTCCTCGGATAGAGGTCGGCCCGCATGACCCCAAGGAAGTCCATGTCCCTCAGGAACTCGTCTATGAACTTCCTCGAGAGGTCGAACGGGTCCATGTCCACCTCGATGGCCCTCCGGAGGATCTTCTCGTCCATGTCGGTGAAGTTCTGCACGTGCCGGACCTTGTAGCCCAAGTGGCCCAGATACCGCTTCATGACGTCGTAGAAGATGTAGGTCCTAGCGTGGCCCACGTGGGCGTAGTCGTAGGTCGTGGGCCCGCAGGTGTAGATGTTGACGTGGCCCTTGGTGACCGGCTCGAAACGCTCCTCCCTGCTGGAGGCAGTGTTGAATATCCTGAGGGCCATGGCCCCCGAGCATCCTTCTTCCCGTAGATTATCCTTTCCATGTTCGGCCCATGGGATTAGGTTTTAAAAGGGGAAACCGATGCCTGGGAGCATGCCCAAGGGGACCCCGCTCAAGTGCAAGGACTGCCAGTACTGGTACGGTGCAGAGGACGACGAGGTCGGTCCCTGCTCCATCAAGAACATGCGCGGCGACAAGCGCTACATGACCGTCGGGCGCCACGCCTGCGACGAAGGGTTCTTCGCCAAGGACGGTAAGACCACGACGGCGGACCTTTACAAGGCCAGGGACCGGGTCCGCAGGGCCAATTGCAAGGGCGGCAAGGATGGCCACAAGGCCACCAAGAGGTGAATGTTTGTACGAGATACGGCGCATGGTCCTTGACGACCTGGACTTTGCCGTCAAGATAACCCAGCAGGAGGGCTGGGGCTACGACCGCAACGACATGCAGAGGATTCTCCGCTGGTCCCCCGACGGCTGCTTCGTCGTCTGGATGGACGGCTCACGGGTCGGCCTCACAACAACGCTCTTCTACGGGACATTCGGCTGGGTGGGCAACGTCGTCATCTCCAAGGACTGCCGACGCCGCGGCGTTGGGACCTCGCTCATGCGGCACGTCATCTCCCACATAACGGGCCGTGGTGCCCGAGGGACCCGGCTCTTCGCCTACGAGAACACCATCCCGTTCTACGAGGGGATGGGCTTCCGGCACGAGGGCCGAGCCCAGGTCTACCGCCGGTCCGCGGCCAAGTGGGGGCCGGTGCTCTCGCCCCCTGGGTTCATGGTGGCCCCGATCAGGCGGGAGGACCAGCCCCTGGCCCTGGCCATGGACTCCGAGGCATTCGGAGGGGACCGGTCCCATGTTCTGAAGACGGTCTGGCAGGAGAACCCCGGGCTCTCCTACGGCCTCTGGGAGGAGGAGCACCGTCGGCTCCGGGGAGTCATCGTCGCCAAGAAGGTCCTCGGGAACATCGAGGTCGGCCCATGGCTCTGCGACCTGCCCGGGACCGCCGGTCCGCTTGCCCTCCTCGACACCCTCCTTTCCACGACGGACACCCTCACCTTCATGGCGGTCCCGGACGCCCAGGCCGAGCTCGTCAAGGCCCTAGGGACCAGGGGCTTCACGGCCATCGACGCTGTCTACGGCATGTACATCGGCCAGCCCCCGCCCATGAGGATGGACCGCGTCCTGGCCTATGGGGCCCTCGAGAAAGGATGAGCACCAAGGAGGGGCCGCAAGGGATAATCTTTTTAAGACGTGCGCACATTGTCAGGCCCGCGCCCCGACAAGACATCGTGGCCGGGATGGGGTAGCCTGGCTATCCTTAGGGACTGTGGATCCCTGGACCCGAGTTCAAATCTCGGTCCCGGCCCTCTTATTTGCCGTTCGATTTAAATGGGGCTCTGGCAAACCTTTAGTATATGCACTGTCGATACTCGGACCGGGGGCAACCCTATGCTGTTCATGGTCCGCCAGGAAGAGGGAAGAAGGGTCCAGAAGCGGTCGGTGAAGACCGCTAGCCGTCACGTTGAGGAAGAGGAGGACCCCAGTACCGAAGAGGAGCCGGACGAGGTCTCCGAGGTCGAGGTCGTCTCCGAGGACGAGGAACCTTCCGAGGAGGAGCCCGAGGAAGAGGAGCCGGCGGAGGAGGAAGAGCCGGCGGAGGAAGAGGAAGCGGCCGAGGAGGAAGAAGAGGTTCGGCCACGCCGGAAGGCCAAGAAAGCAAGCGGCAAGGGCAACGGCCTCAAGATCGCAGCGGTAGTCATAGTCGTCATTATCATCGTCGGAATAGTCGCGGCCATGTTCCTTGTACAGAGGCCCCCGACGGCCAAGTTCACAGTCTCGCCGGACCCGAACACGCTCCAGGCAGGCACAGTGGTCACCTTCGACGGGAGCAATTCGTCAGGCGCCAACTCAATTACCAAGTACGCGTGGGAGTTCGGCGACGGGGACACAGCAGAAGGGAAGACCACTACGCACACCTATCTGCACAAGGGGACCTTCACCGCCAACCTCACGGTCACCGACAGCAAGGGCCTCACAGGCAAGGCCAGCCAGACATTGAATGTCATCGGGACCCTGGTGACGATTCCCAAGGCCATGATCGGGGACACAGTCGATTACGACATCATCGGCTTCGTCGACATGTCCAACCCGGACGGCTTTTGGACATATACCTCATCCATAAAAATCGGCATCCTAACCGTGAAGGCCACGGCCAAGGTCACGAACGCCCACATCGTCATCGACCCATCCAAGACGCATCAGATGGCCGTGGACAACTCCCTCGGCACAGGGGTCGAGGACGGCTTCGGCGAGACCCACTCCTGCGTGCAGGGGAAGACGACACAGACCATGTCGTTCTCGGGCTACGCCATTGTCAAGCTCATTCCAGAGAACGGCGCCCCCCCCCAGACCCTGAACCAGTCGGTCTCAGGGAACGCCAACGCCAACGAGCAGGCCTGCGCGGACCTGAACACGAACACGACAGTGAAGACGACCCGCAACGACCAGTACACCGTTCGCCTCGGCACGAGCAGCGGGACGGCCCCCTACACGAAGTCAGGTTCAGATACGGTCACCGCCTATCCGAAGAAGCGGCAGGAGTTCAATGTCAATACCCTCAGGGATGACCGTACCTTCAAGACCGGCGACTCGGGAGAGCACACATTCGGGTCCACGACAATCCAATGGAAAGTGGTCAACGACGATGTCGTCGGAACATATCCAACACTCCAGATCCACATAACCATGGATGACACCAGCATGGCCAAGAACGGCTTCACGTCCTTCGATATGGACGTCTGGATATCCAGCAGCTTCTCGGCGCCCCTGAAGACACATCTGGTCACCCAGGGAACCCAGAACGGCAACCGGGTCTCGATGGACGTCACCGCGACATACACTTCGTTCTCCCTGGGCTCCCAGGCCATACCCTTCGGCACCTGCACCGCCAGCACACCCGATGGGCACTTCTACAAGCACAGGCCCGGCGTGGAATACGCCGCACCGGACACCTACGCCCCGGCCATGGGGACCAGCGACCCCTCGCTCACGGCCTACACGCTTCCCGACGCGGTAACCTACGCAAAGGCCCACTCCAGCGGGCTCCAGGGCTACCTGGGCTCCAACTCGGACGCCTTCCTCGTAGACGCGTACTACAACGATAGCGGTGGCACGCCCCGGTGGAACCTCACCTTCGGCGTGAAGGACTCCACCTCGGCCTACAACACTATCGTGACCCAGTCGAGCGTGACGAGCCAGGGCGGCGTCAAGATTTCCACCGTCGGCCGCTCCATCAAGGACTACTCGTCGGCCCTGACCTTCGCGGCGGCGGAGCAGGTCTTCAAGAGCCAGTCCAGTATCAAGGCCAAGGTCTACTCGGGCGACACAATCAACACACAGAAGTACAACTTCGGCTCCAAGGCCGGCGTGCCATTGCCCGAGCCAACGGTACCCATCAACACGAACGTCCTATCGGCCACAACCGAGTATTTCTTCTACGTCGAGTCCTTCGACCACAGCTACTCGGCCGGTGTGGACGCGGAGACCGGACAGTTGTTCTACATCAAGTCCTGATGGCCCCAAGGGAACCTTTTTATTTTCTTATTTCCAATCTCGTCCAATCATTGGAGGTAGATGAAATGGCGAACCCGAAGGACTGGAACAAGGAAATCGAGAGGCACCGGAAGGAGACCGAGGAAGACCCGAAGGACTCGAACGCGTGGTACAACATGGGCGTGGCCCTGATCCAGTCCATCGGCGCAAAGTTACAGGGCGGGGCCCTCGACGCCGAATGCAAGGAGAAGGTCCCGAAGGCCGAGTCCGCACTGAAACAGGCCATCGAGCTCTATCCCCAGCACGGCCGGGCCCATGTCCTCTTGGGCCAGCTCTACCGATATGTCAAGAGGTACGACGAGGCCATCGAGTACGCCAAGGTCGGCCTCGGGCTGCCCCCGGGGTCCCAGGACTGGTTCGCGGCGGCCGAAACGGTGGCCTCATGCTACATGCTGAAGGAAGACATGCCACACTCCATCGAGTACCTGGAGCTCATCAAGGAGCAGTTCCCCGATGATCCAATGACCATTTTCAAGAGGGCCTGCTGCTACTGGCAGATCGGGAAGCTCGACGAGGCAGAGGAGGAGTTCGCGCACCTTGTGGAGGTGAACCCGTCCCATCCCAACGCCCAGAGCTGTCTGGACCAAGTAAGGCAGAAGAAGGCCTCCCTGGCCTCGGTCCCGACGCCAAAGAAGGAAGACAAGAAGGCCTCCGTGGCCTCCGACCAGACGCCAAAGAAGGAAGACAAGAAGGCCTCCGTGGCCTCCGACCAGACGCCAAAGAAGGAAGACAAGAAGGCCTCCGTGGCCTCCGACCAGACACCAAAGAAGGAAGACAAGAAGGCTTCCGTGGCCTCAGTCCCGACGCCAAAGAAGGATGACAAGAAGGCCGAAGCGATCCAGAAGAAGGTCCAGGCCGCGCAGGCCAAGGGCCAGGAGCTAGGCAAGAAGCTCACCGAGGACATCCAGAAGGTCATGGCCTCGAACATGGCACCAGAGAAGAAGAGCGCCGAGGTCACAAGATTGCAGAAGGAGTTCAACGACAAGCTGACCGAGCTCATGAAATAAAATGGAAAAGCCGGGACCGAACCCCCACCTCCGAACCCTCCGCACCGCCTCCGGGTCCGGCCCCGATGATGTGTTGATATCTATCGTCCTAGGCCATCAGTTCGGCCAGGCCGCTGCCGCCACCGCCGTTACCGCCCTGGTTGTTGTGGGTCGGCGGGTCGGTCACGCCGTTGCTAACGAGCGGGTCCGGGTCAGAGCTGTCCTGGGTATAGCTGTCCCCGTCCGTGTTCGGGTTGGTCGGGTCGCTGCCGGCCAGGAACTCGTGGAGGTTGTTCCAGCCGTCGTTGTCAGGGTCGTTCACCAGCGGGTTTGCGTCGTTGTCCCTGACCTGGATGAGCTGGTTCGCGTTCACGACCTTGCCTGCGTCGGACGCCTCGTTGGGGTCGAAGTGGTAGTCCTTGCTGATGATCTGCGTGCTGGTGGTAGGGACCACTGCCCTGTGGGTCTCGAACCATACTTCCCATCCATCATAGCAGCCGTCGTTGTCGCTGTCGGGGTTGTTAGGGTCCGTGCCCCACAGGTATTCCTGGGCGTTCGTCAGGCCGTCCCTGTCCGAATCCCCCTTCGGATCGATGCCCCCGCCCGGCGCCAAGGCCAGGACAGGATAGGCATAACCAACGATCAGCACGAAAGCGCACAGGAGCATAACGAGCTTCTTTACCGCCACCGCCATCACCTCATTTTCAGGCCCTTCGTGGGACCCTGGATGACCATCTTCTCGATGGACCTATATAACCGTTGTCGCACAATAACCGAATATTCGGACAAGAATCGAACGTCCAACGTCGAGAAGCCACGTATAAATGTCTAAAAAATAAAAAAAACTCTTTATAATTACTAGGGCCTTAGGCCATCATTATCGCCTCAGCAATGCCGCTCCCGCCGCCCCCGTTACCTTCGGAATGCCCGGCATTGCTGTTGCTGGCCGATTCGTTGGGGTGCTGCGTCGCGTGGTCGTCCTGGACGCAGCCGATGGGGAACTCTCCGTTGCCATTGGAAACGAGCGGGTCCGGGTCCGTGCTGTCCCTAACGAACTGGTCGCCGTCCGTATTCGGGTTCGTAGGATCCGAGCCGACAAGGAACTCATGGTGGTTGTTCCATCCATCGTTGTCTGGATCGTTGATCGCCGGGTTCGCATCCTTGTCGGTCAATTGGAGAAGCATGTTCGGGTAGGCTACGACGCCTTCGTCAGCCGCAGAGTTCGGGTCAAATTGATATTCCTTGCTTATGATGGGGGTGGCGCCATCGTCCCCGACGGCCCTATGGGTCTCGTACCATACCTCCCAGCCGTCATAGGCCCCGCCGCCATCGGAATCCGGGTCGTTCGGGTCGGTCCCCCACATAAGTTCCTGTGCGGTGTTCAGGCCGTCCCGGTCCACATCCGACCTCGGGTCAGTGCCTTGCATGGGTGCCAAGGCCACGGCACTGCCGACAGGACCTACCAAAAGGACAGCCAGACACACAAGGGCCAACGCCTTCCTCGCCACCGTAGCCATCACCCCGTGTCACATGTTATCATGGGACACTTCCGCATCTCGCTCTCCCGGGGGGGTATTTATATCCCTTGTCGTTCAAAAACCGAATATTCGGACAAGAATCGAAGAGGGATGGCCCTGAAAAGGCAAGAAATAAGGAAAAAGGAAGGAAAAAAGGGAAATACGAAGGGAAACGGCCCTATCCCTCGGGAAGCCCGTAGACCGACATCTTGGTGGGATGCTCAACGGAGTACTCCAGATGGACCGTCCGCTTCTGCTCCGGGTCCAGGAAGAACTTCCACTTGATCCTCTTCAGGTCGTCGACCTCCTTGGCCTCGGGGTCCACTACGAGCTGCTCCACCTTGATGTCCTTGTGCGAAGGCACGGGCAACTGGTCCATGATGACCAGCTTGGCCTTGGCCTTCCTGTGGTTCTCCACCTTGATCTCGTAGCCATAGGTTATCCTCGTGCCGCCCAGCAGGCCCGCCGCGGAGGTCTCCTTCTTGACGAGCTCCCGCTTGATGACGACCTGCCTGGTCACGCCCAGGGAAAGGTCGAACTTCTCCTTCGGCGCGATGGTGTTGATGTTCGTGGCCCCGATGTAGTCGTCCTCCTGGAACAGGTTGACCTTCCCGGAAAGGAAGACGAACTCGGTGTCGTTGCTGACCTTGGCCTTGAGATAGAACTCCGGGCTGAGCTTTGGTATGGACAGGTACTCGGTCTTGCAGGTCAGGTCCAGGATGGCCACCGTGAGCTTCTTGGGCTCCCCGTCCGACATTATGGTGTCCGTTCCCGGGACCTTGTACACTATGGCCTCGCCAGAGGTTTCGACCTCAGAGACGAGCTGGTCCATGGCGTTCATGACGGCACCGGCCCTGTCTTCCTTCGCCTCTTCGGGCATCCCCCCTCCGAGAGCACCATCGAACGCCGGTGGAGAAGCCGGGCACGGGGCCTCCATGGCCATCTTCTTGAAGCCCATGGCGCGCCTTGGCTTTGGCATAGGTATCTCCGTTGTCAGGTACCAGGGCGACAGTTCGGGCAGCTCCCTGGCCTCGGTGTGGGGCGCCGTCGAGAGCGTGAGCGCCACGTTCTCCCAGTCCTCGCCCGTCTCCTGCGTGACGATTCCGTAGTAGGACATGTTGACCTTCTCGGTGTCCGGCATCACGCGCACATCGTAGACCGGCTCCCAGCCGGCCCCTGTTACTGCGTAGGAAACCGTGAGCTTCATGGGCCCAGCGACCGCGGTCTTGACCAGGATGTCCACGTCGTTCCTCTCGGTCGCGGCCTTGGATGCCGATTGGTCCAGCTTGCCCTTTATCGCAGCCGTGTTCTTCTTTGCAAGCTCCATCTCCCTCTTCTTGGCGAGGAGGGCCTTGGTGATATCCTTCCTCTTGGCGGTGATGTAGTCCGTGAACTTCTGGTGGTCCTCGACCTTGGCCTTCTGGTAGGCCAGGGCCCGCGGGAAGTCCTGGGCGAAGTTCGCCGCCGTGGCGTCCAGTTGCGAGAACTCCCGGTCGAACTCGTTGAGCTCGTCCTGTATCTCGGCCTCCCTCTCCAGGGCGGCCTTGTAGGTCTTCTCAAGCTCCCTCCGCTCGGAGTTCAGGCTCTCCGTGTCGAAGACCCTGTGAATCTCCACGCCGGTTATGAGCGACCCCTCGGTCCCCTCGCCCGAGACCCTAAGGCTGTCCGGCGATATCGAGAGCGGCAGGTTCTTCAGCTTGACGCTCTGGTCCCCCACCCCGATCTCGACCTGACCTTTCCTAGTGACCATGGCCCTTCCCTGGAATATCGTTACCTCGGCTATCGGTGCCGTTAGCTCTATGCCAACATCCTTCTTGTCCAAGAAATCCCCCCTGTGCCTCCAAGGGAGATGCTAGCCGACATAAAAGGTTTTTGTCCCTGGTCGGGGACCTTATTCCGTCCTGATTATAACCTTTCCATCATCCTTTTTCGGGCCCTTCGTGAGCCGTCTGAGGAAGGCCTGCGCGCGCCACCATTGGGGAGAGCCTCCGGCGCTGGTAGCATCGCGGTGGGCCAGATACTCGAGGATGTCATGGACGAAGTTCATGGCGGTCCCCGTGAGCGCGATCCCCACGACAGGCCCGACGTCCACGGCGAACTTCCAGCTGTCATAGGTGTTCTCCACAACGGTCTTGCCGCCCAGGAACCCGAAGAGCCATCCCATGGCCAGGGCCACGAAAAGGGCGTCGAGTCCGAGCCTGGACCTGGTGCCCTTGGCGTGCTTCTCTTGGATGAGCGTCACCGCGAACAAGGCCAGCCCGAACGGAACGATCCAGTACACCATCCTGAAGAACCGGGCCTTGCCTAGGTCCGGGTACTGGTGGATTATCAGATAGATGCTTACGAGCGGGATTATCAGGTAGAGCAGGACCGAGATGACGGGCTTGAGATGGTACCTCTCCCTCCAGGCCTTGAACCTGCTAAGATGCTTGGCCCTTCGCTTCTTCACGGTCATGGCGACCCACCCCCGGGCATGAGGTCATCGAGCGAAAGGTCGTACTCCATTACCGTGTCCGGAACGGGGTAGTCCAGAAAGACGCGCACAAGAAGGTCGTTCCCGTGGACCGTCAACGAGAACCCGGACCAGTCATTGATCTGGACCTTGGCCTCGGTGCCCTTGCTCAGGAACGCCTGGACGACCGCGGTCTCGACCTGGCGTGCTATGCCAGTGAGGTTCCCGCCGAGCAGTTCCAGCACCGTGCTCACCAATGACCCGTTATCGAACATCGCCTTGAACTGCGGTAGCGGGGCCTCCCATGGATAGTCCTTGACCTGATGGAGGTGGAAATGGACAAGGCCCATCACGTAGGCGGCCTCTATGCGGACGTTCAGCACGAACGTCGAGCCGTTGAACAGGATCTCCCGCATGTCCATGCCCATGGCCCTCTGCAGAGGGAGCCTGGCCTCGATGGGGAATGTCCTGGTCGAGAACCTAGGGACCCGGAGGCCGGTGGACTCGTACTTGATAAGGAGCTTCCCCTCCTGCGTGAAAAGCTCGGCATGTATGTTCATGTTGTCAAGGTCATAGAATCCTTTATTCGAGATCCTGTACTCGGACTTGAAAACAAGCTCCAGGTTGGACGGGTCGAAGGCCGTCTGGAATCCGTCCTCCTGCGGGTAATCCACCCTGATGGCCCCGGAGGCGAGCAGATACATGTCAGTAAGCGAGAAGAACGCAACGGTCAGGTTCACCACTACCATCAGCGTACCGAACCGTTTGACCACCGACGGCTTGATAGTGCGAGGCTCCACCACCATCCCAACAGGGCGGTTACGGCCCCCGTGTTACCCCCCGACCCCCTTATTCGGGTGGGCGCATCCGGGCGCAGGGCCGGTGCTCAACATCTCGGGCTCACGATCATTATGTCTTGTGAGACCTAGTACTTATAATTTCTCTCAAATTTCCGACAATATCGTGTCACTTGTTAGCACGTAGCACGCTTACGGCCCACCGTCAGGGGCCAGATGTGTACAATCTCGCATCGGGCGAGGTCCGTCTATCCAAGGTCCGACCCGCAGCTGGGGCAGAACCCCTCGCCCGGGTCCACTCGCTCGCTGCATTTCGGGCACTTGACGGCCCCCGTCGGCCTCTTTGGCGCGATTTTCGACGGTGGTCTCCTCCGACCAACGGCCTTGCCCTTGGGCTTCCCCTTCTTCGGCTTGGCCCGTGCCGCCTCGGCCGCTGGTCCGATGGCGACATTGAAACCCGGCCTCGTCATGCCGTCCATGCCCTTGGCCTCGGGGCGGTCCTCCTTCTTCTCTTCGCCCATGACGCCGGAGAACTTTTTGAAGATGTAATAAATTATCACGATAACGATGATGCCCCCTAGTAACATTAGAGCGCAGATGCCTGCGCCAAGGCCGCAAAGCATGTCAATTAGGCTCTGGGGCCCCTTGACGGCCGTGACCTTGAGGTCGATATCATAGGTCGAGGTCGAGTTCGCACCGCCCTGCGTCATGACCACAAGGACAAACCTTCCCAGGAGCGTGCCTGTGGCATTGAACCCGTCCTCGTAGAACTCGGTCTTAGTCCTCGAATACTGATTGTACCAATCGTATTGCTTGCCCTGCTTGAGGTTATTGTAAGAGGCCCCCGACATCAGGTATATGTTCAGGTCGTCCCCTGACACGTAGGTGACGGTCCATTCAAGAAGGTCCCCCTCATTCAGGTTGCAGATGTAGCCATCGAAGTCCTTCTTCTCGACGGTAGACCTCGTCGTCACTTTATTGTCGACCTCGACATCGGATGCAATTGCGATGGGGGCCATGGCCACGACCATCAGCAGTAGGACGATGGTGCCAACGGCCTGAACGGCCCATGGACGATGATGAGGTATCAGCGGCCCACCCATCGATAATATCGGCGTTTCCTACTTAATAGTTTATCCAAGGAACTCACAACCTTTTTCCATTCCGAGCGCCATCCACCGAACATGTCCAAGGAACCTCCGGCAGCCCATCTCGACAGGCAGGACCCCAAGGCCCTCAAAACGTACATAAAGGCACAGATGGCCCGTCTCGGTTGCGACCGTTTGATTAGGAAGCGCTGGGAGGTCCCGAGGCCCAGGGCCGAGAAGGGCCTCAGGGCCCGAATAGGGGTCGGCGCCCTCATCTGGGACACCAAGGGCCGAGTTCTCCTGATACGGCACCACCCGAGGACGAACTGGGACCCCGAGAAATGGTTCACGCCCGGCGGCGTCATAGAGGAGGACGAGCTCCCCGAGGCGGCCCTTCGTCGAGAGATCAAAGAAGAGGTGGGGCTGGAGGTCGATAATCTGAGGCTGACCCGTGTCAACAACGAAGTCCTCGTCAACGGCGACATCGAGGCCAGCACCTATTTCTTTCAATTCACTGTCCTGGCCAGGCCCGGGACGCCGGTCCCCCGCGAGGGCGAGGTCCTCGAGGTCCGCTGGTTCACAGAGCTGCCCAAGGACATGGCCTTCCGCGAGGACTATATCGAGGACTTCGAGGCCGGCGGTCCCGAAGGCTGAACCCACCTAACGGTAATCTTTTAAACGACGAGCAACATATTCAATCGCATGTCCCGCAAGGCCAGGGGTCGCCAGATCCTAACATTACTAGTAGCGTCCCTGTTCTTCGGCTCCCTGGTCGTGATGGACGCTCCCAGGGCCAAGGCCGCCTACACCCAGATCATCTGGAACTCGAACCAGTCCCTTATGAGCGACTTCACGATCACTCCCGACCAGGAGCTCCTCATCCTTCCAGGCGTGAGGGTCCTCTTGGGCCCCAAGGTCAGCATCATCATCGAGGGCGACATCAAGGCCGTGACCAATTCCGCCAACCCCATCGTCTTCGACTGGTTCACCCCCGGTCAATACTGGGGCAACATCACGCTGTCGACGGCCCAGCGACGGTCCTTTTTCAATTCGACGATCATCACCCATGCAACGAACGGGATATACGACCTGGGGTCCGGGCTCGACGTCGACCTCGCGAACATCTCGTACAGCGCTAGGAGCGGCATCAACGTCAGTGGTGCCGACATCAATGTGAACGATAGCTCCTTCAGCTACAATGGCCCGGGGACGGCCAGCTCTGACTCTGCCATCTACTTGGACAACGCCCGGGGGAACATCTCCAACAACATCATGCTATCGAACAATAACGGCCTCTTCATAAAGGGCGGCTCCACGGTGCATATGAAGTACGGCCAGATATTGGACGGCACATCCCCCATCAGCACCGGCATCACCGTGCGCTCGGCCTCCCCGACCATCGAGCTCATGACCATCCTCGGCAACTATAACGGCTTCGTGGGGAACGCCTCCCATACGATTTTCAAGAACAACACGGTCATGAACAACGCAAGGAACGGCATCCTCCTCGTGAACGGGGACACCTCCGTCCTGGACCGCAACGACGTGAACAACAACGGCAACCCCACGTGCGACAGCTGCGACGGCATCGAGATCAACAGCGGCTCTACCCCGACGCTGACAAACAACGACATCAACAGCAACGGTGTCCGTGGAATCCACGTCAACTCCGCCCGGCCCATCCTGCGCGCCAACTGGATCCACGGGAGCTCCAACACGGGCCTTTATATCACCAACGGTGGCAATGTAACGTCGACCAGCGACCACATCAGCCACAACGATGATTACGGCGCCTTCGTGGAGGGGAGCTCGGGGCTCATCTCAAGCTGGCCCCTCATCGAGAACAACGGCAACCAGGCCAACCTTCACGTCGACCATTCCTACGTCGCGCTCTATCATCCGACGCTCAGGAGCGCGCCCATGAACGTCGAAGCGTTCAATGGTGCTTACGTTTACATAGAGAACGGCACGGCCAGCAATCCTGGGAGCCACAACCTGAACATCGGCGATTCCAAGGTCGTGATACTCAACTTCACAATGACATACACGACGGGCTCGAACGAGACCTGGGGCGGCTCCTACTCCAGCCTGCTGAAGAAATGGTATCTCGGCGTCAAAGTCATCGACCAGCATGGAAATCCGGTCCCGGGCGCCAGTGTGAACGTGACGCCAGGCTACTACTGGCCCAAGATCAGCAGGAACTCAGACTCCAAGGGCGAGGTCAACTGGCTGGCACTGAACGAGACACTCCTTCTGTACAGCAACGGGGGCCTCATCGCCGAATCCGCCTCGCCCTACGATCTCAAGGCCTCCTACGGGAGCGTCTCGAACTCCACCGCTTTCTATCTCCCAACGAGCCGTAACATCACCATCATGCTCTTCCTGAACCTCAACCAGCCCCCGGTCCTAGCAGTCCCGTTCCAGAACTACTACATCTATGAGGACTCGACGAACTACGGCCTCGTGAACATCTCGGGGCATTTCACCGACGAGGGGCCGCTCACCTACACCATCTCCTACGAGGAGGAGGCCTCCAAGGTCCACGGGGTCATCAACGGCTCCAAGATGGATGTCTTCACCCCGACCAAGGACTGGTTCGGCACCCGGCGCTTCCGCATCCGTGCCACGGACAACGGGAGCCTCTGGGTCCAGAGCAACACCTTCAATATCACCGTCATGCCCGTCGACGATCCGCCCGTACTGCAGCCCCTGGGGCCGTTCCAGGGCCTCGTCAACCAGACCATCACGGGCCAGCTGCTGGCCTCGGACGTGGACGACCCGCCGAGCGCCATCATCTTCAAGAGCCTGACGGTCGCCCCGGCCGGCGTGACCCTTACCCTGGACCAGAACTCCGGGGTCATCGCCTTCAAATCGAGGATACCCGGCAACTTCTCTTTCTGGTTCTTCGCCTGCGACGCCTCCATGCAATGCTCGAACAACGTTTCGGTTTATTTCAACATCAGCTACATGAACACCCCGCCGTCGTTCACGAGCCTCCCCGGAGACACGAACGTCTACATTGGCGGGACCTTCCGGTACCTCGTCAGGGCCCTTGATCCGGACGGCGACCATCTGACACTGAAGCTCGATCTGGGGCCGGCCGGCATGAAGCTCGATGGCTGGAACCTCACATGGGCCCCGAACGCGACGCAGCTTGGCCAGTTCGCAGTGGTCCTGAACCTCACGGACGGATTCAACCCGCCGGTCTTCCAGAGGTTCAACGTGACCTCGCATCCGACGAACCACCCGCCCAAGCCCAAGATCCTCCAGCCGGCCACCGGTACGGTCCTTTACGCGGGCCGGACCATCCAGTTCCGGGGCAGCGCCTCGGACCAGGACGGGGATCCTATCGTCGTGTCCTGGACCATCAACGGGGCCGCCATCAGCTCCCAGCTGGCCTTCAACACATCGCTGGAGGCCGGGACGCACAGGGTCTCGTTCGCGGCCTCCGACGGCCACATCACGGCCTACGATAACATGACGATAACTGTCAAGCCGGCCCCTCCGCCGCCTAAAAAGGTCCGGAC
>Ga0315282_10008188_pt1 | contig 16957 bp, 24 predicted proteins | sample YL17G07_20_MG_FD_203693 | JGI IMG/M metagenome (GOLD analysis project Ga0315282, IMG submission 203693) | Sediment microbial communities from Yellowstone Lake, YNP, Wyoming, USA - YL17G07_20 | ecosystem: Environmental > Aquatic > Freshwater > Lake > Sediment | place: USA: Wyoming | collected...
GTAATGAAGGGCTGATGTAACCAACCATCTCTCTTTTTCGAATTTAATCACCTTTCTACAAAGATTATTTACATGATTTAAATCTTTATATCAGCTACTGAATCAATGACTGCGTCTGGCTTTATGGTTTTGCTAGGTTTTTTATCCACTCCAGTCCTCACCAAAACAGTGAACCAACCAGCCTTCTTTCCCATCACAATATCAGCTTTAAGCTCGTCACCAAACTCAACAGTTTTTTCTACAGGTGAATTGATGAATGACTTCAATGTTTTAAGCATGTAGTCAGAAGGTTTTCCCAGCAGCAAAGCTTTTTTTCCAGAAACATATTCCACCACGTCGGTCAACGCGCCTGTCCCAGGAATCATCTTGTCTCCGAATGTAAAGTATCTGCCCCTCGCAGATGTTAAAAGTCTTGCCCCCTTTTGCAAACACTCGGAAGACAGAACAAGCTTTTCATAGTTGAATTTCCAATCGTGCCCTACAACAACAAAATCTGCTGAAGGATTGTTTGTCAGCCTTACTTTTGCCTTTCTCAAATCTTCTTTCAAACCTTCTCCAAAAACCAGAGATTTCCCTTTTTTATCCTTCAGGTACTGGCCAATCGCATAACCAGCATTTATCACCTCACTCTCCTCAACTTCTATTCCAAAATTTTTCATCTTTTTCACCAAACCAGACCTTGACAAAACTGTATTATTCGATACCCATCGGCGCTGCTTACCGAATTGCAACAATAGATTGATTTTAATTCTAACCTTTGGAAATAATTCGATCCAGTTCCAAATGGTACCGTCTAGGTCAAAAATAAAGGTGTCAAACCTGCTAAAATCCATAAATTTACTTTTAATTAGTATAACTTATCGTTTTATCTTTCGTCTTTTTTCCTTATGCTTAACTAAGAAATAATACAATATTGCTCCGATAAGATTCAAGAAAACCAAGATCAAAACCCAGATCAGCTTGTCTTCAAACTTCTTTCTCTGCAAGCAGTCTATGAGCATCCAGAACCAGAAAACTATGCAAAAAATGACAAGAACAGAAATAAACAGAACTAATCCTGCAACCGCCCAAACCCAAGGTTCAAGCATGTAATTCATTCTAAATCATCTTCTTATTCTAAGGTTTTTTGTTTGTTCATAGCAGTTGACGCAAAGATAGAACTGGTTGAATCTTTTTCCATGGACACTGCATATAGGAATTCTGCAGTTGTTGCAAAAACCTACAGCTTTATTCTTGCAACCTAACAAAACGCACATCTTGTTCTTTAATTCAGCATCTTCCATGATTATCAATTATCTTCTGCTATATTATTTAACTGTTCCTACTAAAATGGTTTTTAACAAGTCAACTATTTCAGATGTCTGTAAGACATCTTTCGGGCAATATTCAAGTAATTTTTGGTACGCCCGTATTTCACCCGAATGTTTTTTTAATGTATGTTAAAAGAGTTCTATAAACGCTGGCCATTTAAGTACAACGGAATTCTTCCTGGTTCTTCATTTGCTAGCCTCCAAATTAACAAATTAATAAATTTTCTTTTGCAAATAACAGTTGTGAAAGAACTGATCGAGCTGACTGAAGAGTTTGCCAAGAGAATTGTTGAAATAGAGAATCAGAGAAAGAATATCGGAGAAATCTTGAGAGAACTAAATGAAAAGATAAAAATCAATACTGACGCAGAAGTTCTTGAAGAAAAGATAATTATCCCAGTCAAAAAGGAAGACATCCCAGAAATAAAAGTCGCTGGAGTCGATGGCGGCCTGGTCAAACACTCTCTCCACGGGATTGACATAATGCTGATCAGAGCCATCGGGGTCTTGTTCCATTATAAGAATGACAAGCTGGCAGCAGCAGAATATCATCCTTCCACCATTCCAACACCAATCCCCTATATAATTTTTGACCCTTTCTCTGACATCGAGGTAGAGATGAACTCTAACATGGAAAGGCAGATTGCTGAGGTGAATACTGCCAGAGAGGCAATAGAAAAATTCAAGCCAGACATTATTTTTTTGAACGGTTCAGTTGTTCCTCATTACGTGGAAAAGCCGGCTGAACACTCTCTCCTCTATCCTCCTTACAGGAGAATGGTTGAAGCCTATCTAAAACTTTTCGAATCTGCAAGAAAAAATAAAACAATTCTTGCTGGAGTGATCGAGGACAGCAGAGGAACAAGATTCTGTGAGATTGCAAACCAGAAGATTTTATCAGAGTCAAACAAACCAGAACTAAAAATTTTACTGGACAGGACCAAGGATACCAATCTCCTGACATATGCTTTAAATCTTAGCGAGAGAAGCTTTGTCTTCAAATACTCTGCAAACCCAGAAGATCATCCGATGCTTAGAGAGTTTGGCCAAGAGCTGGCAAATCTTGTGTTCAGCTTCTATCTGAAAACTGCAGAGTTTGACAGGCCGATAAGGATAGATTTTCTTTCAACTGAAAAAACAGTAGATATCGCAAACAAGATTTCTTCTTTACTGATTGCCACCGCCAGCCACTCGAGCTATGGCATGCCGCCTGTCCTGATTGAAGCTGATCAGAGAGCAAAACTCTCAGAAAAAGATTTGGAAACCTTCTACCTAGACTTGGTTAACAAAGCCGGAAATCTGCCAGTCTTGTTCAACCTAAGAAGAGATCAGAGGCCTTTCTGATCTTATCTCTCTATCTTCGCAAACTGTGGCGTGACTATCAAATAGCCTTCTTCTGTCCCTACAATATCCCAACCATACTGGCCGCAAACTCTTTTGAGCTTTTGAACACAGTTTTGAAACTCGCCTAAATCGTTTCTCTGCAAGTCTCTCCCTTTGATAAAAACTATGTTCCCTTCTTTCAGCAAGCGGGATATTCTGTCAATGTCTACGAAGTCCTTCAGTGTCTCTATTCTTATTGTCACTTGTCTAGTCTCTTCCTGCTCTTCTGGCAACTCCACTGTTTCCTCTTCTGATCTTACTTTTCCTAAAATATCATGTAGTAAACCCACTTAATCACCTTTAAACTAATTTGTCTTTAATGAATTTAAATTTGTAAATCATGCGGTAGTTGTGCTCTCTGGCTGGACTACAGAGCGAGAATATTAAAATAAGTGTTAAAATGTTTGACTATCGCTTTTTCTTTTCTATTAAAGACATAAGAAAATATGCTATAATGAAAGGAAATAGAAAAGCAATAAGATACTGATAAATTACCATTTGAATAGAAGTACAACCACAATGGCAGCCACCACCTTGCAATGGAGATAGATAGTCGTAATCAATACAGCCTGCTCTATTTATTATACAGGGGCACCTCAAACTTGAATTTATAAAAAATAACAACAACCACCAAGCTAAAGTTATTATGAAAGAAAAAATTATTTTCTTTTTAGTTGGCTTAAATTCTTTCCAATTCATATTAATAAATTCGTCTTTAGTTAAAATAAAAAGGTGAGAACTGAAGTCCGAGCAGAGTGCGGGAGATGGGATTTGAACCCGCGCAGCATATCAGCATCTGCCGGGTCAAATCAAAGATTCTCCACATAATCTGCTGCATTTCTGACGCAAGATGAAAATCCTGGCTCTGCTCCCAAGACAATGACTTCCTTGCCGTATTCCTTTGCCTTCTGCACGACAGGGAGGAAATCAGCATCTCTTGTGGCAATGGCAATAAAATCTATATCTTTTGTCAGAGTAGTTTCTATTGCTGATACTGCTAATGTAACATCCACGTCACTGCTCCCTTCTTCCTGCTCTGCCAAAACCATCACAGACTCGAACCCCTCATTAATCACAGCTTCTATGAGCTTCTCAGGAGCAAACTGGTTCAAAAACACTTTAGCCACAGTCAGTCTCCCATACTTCTGAACTCTTTTCTTCAATTCCCTCAAATCAACCATGAACTCTTTCCTGAGCATGTTCGGTCCGTCCACGAACAGTGCAACCTTTGGCTTTTCATCTCTTTCATCTCTTCTAATAGGCCTACTAGTTTGTCTGTACATTTTATCACTCCTTAAACAAAGTTGAAAGTGTCGCCTTTCACGCTACTCGATAACCCATGCAATAATATGTTGCCAGTGTCTTCCATCTTCAGGTATCCACTGAAACTTTTGATTTCAAGATTGCTGCTGCTCATACTTGCTGTGTTGATGTTCGTCTCTCCCAATCTCTTTATCTCTCCTGTCACAGAAGAAAAAGTGATTTTATCAGCAATTATTGGGTTGACAGAAAAAGTTGAAGGTGCCATCTCCACCTCTATTTTCATAAGTTTCCCAGAGGAGAAGATATAATCATCAATCTCTAAATAATCAGAGCTCGCACTCACTCTCACGTTCCCATTACCCAACATCTCGAACACACCATTGGTATTTTGCACATTCACATTTACCTTCTTGCTTGATTTCAAAGTCAGTGACTGGTCGCCAACTTTTATGTTCTGGTAATCTCCAGTTATTGAGACGCTTGCATTTGTCACCTTAAAACTCTGCCCGTAGAAAGACTCCTTACTAGCAGACAGATGTATCGTGAAAGGACTGGAAGGCTTCTGCCTTAAAATTACAGATGTAAGAGCACCCACATTTTTTGTAAGGAGCGCTCTGATGTTTTCTGTATATTTCTGCCCGATCGGCGTTATCAAAAGCAGGCCACATATTGCAATAATCAACATCGCGGCTAATAAAACCTTCCAATGCATACACTCACTAAAAAGATATATAAGAACTTAACAATATATATTTCATCATTTTGGGAGTCGAAAGGTGTTTAAATGAATGTCATACTTGCTCAAATTGGTAATTTCGGAAGCATCGGCAACATACTCTGGTTTGTCTTTTTCATGGTCTTCATGCTGTTCTATCAAAGGATAATGCTCTCTCAGATGTTGTGGAAACTTGAGCAGACAGCCGAGATGCTTGAAAGGCTAGCAGGAAAAGGAAAAAAGTTTGTCCTGAGAAAAATATCCAAAAGCATAAGCAAGGAGATTAAGGACAGTGTTGACCACTTTTTGGAATTTTTTGTGATCGAGCCAGTCAATCTAGACCCGTATGGGATAATGAAAAAGTTAGAGCATCTGACCACCTTGGAAGAAAAGAGGTTCAAGTATTTTGTAAAAGAAGTTGCTTCGGACCTTGATGAAGAATCCCAGGCAAATCTTGTGATGGGACTGTCTGGAGCGATTTCCCTGAACCAAGTGGCGAAAGTCGTCAGACACTATGTTGAGACGATAAAGAAGAATAAAAATCTTCAGTTAGCAATGATACTGCAAATGCAACTGCCCATGATTGAAAGAATAGCAAAAGCCCTTCTGGATGGGACTGAATCCTTGTCAAACGGTTGGCCGATCGGAGACTGTGCCGGAAGTTTGGTCGTGGCCCACATGATCGGCGACGGAAAAACAAGGGAGATAGAAGAGGAAACTCTTGTTGCAGAAAAAAGGATGTACGGGAAGAATGTTTATCTGATCAAGGCAAAGGGGCCTGGTGGAAGGCTGGGAAAACTTGGAAAAGCGGTAGAAAAAATAATCAAGAACAAGAAGATTTCAAAGATAATTTCAGTAGATGCTGCTGCAAAGCTGGAGGGAGAGAAAACGGGATCAATCGCCGAGGGAATCGGAGTTGCAATAGGCGGGATTGGAGTTGACAGAAGCTATATAGAAAATATTGCAGTGCAGAAAAATATTCCGATTGATTCTATTGTTATAAAGATGAGCCAGGAAGAAGCGATTCAGCCTCTTGTGAATGAAATAATGCAGGCAAGAAGTAAAGTTATAAAACTGGTTGAAGATGACATCAAAAAAACAAAAGGGAATGTTATTGTTGTGGGTGTGGGAAATTGTGCGGGTGTTGGAAATAACAAAAAAGCTGCCGAGGAAGCAGAAAAACTGGCCAAGCACATTCTGACAATTATCAAGTCAAGAAAAAAGGAAAAGAGAAATTTCTTTGGCTGGATTGGCGGCTAGACTCCTACTAGAGATCTAAGGAAACAGTATCCTCCTTTTGCAATCTCAGCCCAACCAATTATAGAGAAGAAGCCCAGACTGATGTCGTTTTTCATCAAAAGCAGGATTACTCCCAGTACAAGGTCAATCACTCCAAGCCAGTCGAAAAGATAGCCTGATCCCAAGCTGGTTGCAAGGGACCAGAACCCTTTCAAAATGAAATAGAAAACAAAGTAAATGATGAAGTTTTTAACAAATAGGAACATGTGCTCATTTATTACAAAAAATCCACCGAAAATGTCGATCACACTTAAAAGGGCGACTATCAGCATCTGAACACCTTATATCTATATAAAATTAAAGTTTAAAAATAATGACAATGAAATGGCCTTCTGTTGCTGGCAGATATTACACTGGGAATGAGGGTTCTTGCGTGGCTGTATGTACGCTTGCGAGCATTGACTTGTTGGAGAAATTCAAGGACTCGGAGCATCTAGGCAAGATATCAATTGTAGGAAAGGCAGTCACTGAAAATATAGGAATAGAGAAAATTGTTCAGAATGTTGTGGCTAATCCGAACATAAGATTTTTGATTCTTTGCGGCCTGGAATCTCATGGTCACTATGTCGGCCAAGCGATCAACTGCCTGATCGAGAATGGTATTGACGGAGAAGGAAAAATAATCGGCGCAAAGGGGCCAATGCCTACTGTGAAAAATCTGACGAAGGAACAGGTGGAGAATTTTCAAAAGCAGGTTGAAATAATTGATCTGATTGATTGCGAGGATATGGACAAGATTTTGAGCCATGTTGATGCTTGTCATGAGAAGAAGCCAGAGAAATTCAAGTCTGAAATGAAAGTTGAGGAGATTAAATCCATAGAAGCTTATCATGACGAGGCAAAAGATGTTGCTCTTGATCCAAAAGGATTTTTCATCATTCTTCTTGACAGGGAGAACGGGGAAATAGTTGTTGAACATTACACAGCTGAGTGGGATGAAGAAGCGATGAAAAATTATTCTGGCAATTGGAGGGCTTGCATGAAATCGCAAAAGCTGAACAAGGTGATAAGGGGAAAGAATGCTGCTGAAATCTCTCACACGATTGTCAGAGAAGGTCTGGTTTCAAGGCTTGAACATGCTGCCTACATCGGAAGAGAATTGCAAAAAGCTGAGAAATCTTTGAGAGAAAATCTTCCATACGAGCAAGATGATTAGCCCATTATTTTGCTGTTAATTTCATTGAGTTTGCTCTCAATTTCTTGTTCAGTCCCATCTGTTGCAAGGATAAAATCTGATAAATCCAAGCAAGCTTTAGTTTGCTGACCATATGTTGGTTCACTGGTTCCCTGATCCCTTTCATCTAAAGCAACAAATTCTTCCCATGACTTTGGATCGCTTTGCCTTGCCCTCTTCACTACTCTCTCAAACCTAGTTTTCTGAGGAGCGTCCACCCCAACCATGAAAAATTTATTTCCAAATTCTTTTTTCAAGTATTCAATCTCACCTGGGTTCCTTATGCCATCAACAATTATAAGCTCCTTGTCCCGTGGCAAATATGATATAGAAATCTTGGCAAGAATCCCATTCCCATATTTCTTTCTCATCTCATTCCCCTGGTCCTGAAGGGTTCCCCTGCTGAAGCCAACTTTTCTCCTCTCGAATTCTGCTCGGATTATACTAGAAAGAGAAACATAGTAGCAGTTGTGCTTTTTCATCAAATATTCTTTAACTACTGCCTTACCAGCACCCATCGTTCCTGTAAGTCCAATAACCTTCGGCATTTAAATAAATTGACACTATAATATTATAAAGTTTTAGAGGTGTTAATTTGACGTATGCTCCTATAATAATCGAAGCTGACACATTGGCTGAAGCATGGGAAAAGGCTGTAATTGCTGTGATGCAGCAAGGCCATGACAGGCATGTTGATGCTCTAGATTATATGACGAATGAAAAGGATTCCCCTGTTTTCTTGATGGTGAAAAATCCGTTGAAGGAACCGCGAATCCATCCGAAAGCTCCAGTGATTGAAAGCCAGAAAGCAGACTACACAAGAGATGCAATTTTCGGCAACCCTGATCCGAACAAAGAGAATTCTTTTGACTACACTTATCATGCGAGATTTCGTTGTTATCCTGATTGCGAGTTGAGAGCAGACTGGCCAAATATTGTCAAAGATGAGGATATAGAAAAAACCATACAAAAGTTGACTGGTGGCAAGTGCGTTTGCAAGCCGATGGATCAAGTGCAGATTGCAATCGACACTCTGAAAAAAGATCCTACTCGCAGAAGTATTGTGATGGTTAGTTGGATACCATCAAGAGATTCAATCAAGTTCGGGCCGAAAAGGGAGAAGAGCGGATCTCCTTGCATTGTTTACATCCAACCGCAGATAGTTGAAGGCAAGCTGCACCTGTTTGTTGTCATGAAGACTAATGATCTGTATAATGCATGGCCGCTGAACGCGTATGCGATGACAGAGCTGCAGAAGTATATGGCCGAACAGATTGGGGTGGAAGTAGGAACGTACAATCATTTCTCTGTTTCTATGAACATTTACCAAGACATGTTCGAAGAAGCGAAAGAACTGATGAAAAAATAATTTTAGAAAAATAGAGAAAAGACTAAAAAAATAAAAACTGTCTTTTAATTTTTTACAGATCGTGAGCTCTCAGTGTCTTACGTCCGTTGGATTTAGCTCTCTCCATGGCTCTCTTAACTTTCCATGCAATTTTGTTGTCGAGTTCTTTGAAGAAGTCTCCACCAGCTCTCATTCCCTTCATCATGCTTCGGACTGAAGACTTAACAGCGTATGCCATTCTTTTACACCTCCATGACTTTTAATTTCTATATTATTTTGGGTCAGATGACATATTTAAAGTTAAAATTTTTAACTAATACTTAGATTGGAATGATACTTTCTGACAGAGACATAAAAAAACTTTTGAAAGAAGGAAAAATAAAAATTGAGCCGATGGAAAACCCAGATGTTCAAATACAGCCGTCTGGAATTGATCTGAGACTGGGAAATGAGTTCAGGCTTTTTAAAACATCTTCTACTCCGATCATTGACACAAAGGTTCAAACAGACGGATATACTGAAGTAGTCAGAATAGAAGACGACAAACAATTCATAATTCATCCGGGAGAGTTTGTCCTAGGCACGACAAAAGAATATATAAAAATGGCTGACAATCTCATGGGAGTGGTTGACGGAAGATCCAGTTTAGGCAGGTTGGGAATAATAGTTCACTCGACTTCTGCTGGCATCAATCCCGGTTGGGAAGGAATTTTCACTCTAGAGATTTCTAATGTGGGAAAAATTCCTGTAGCCCTTTATCCTGGAATGAGAGTCTGTAAATTGGTCTTTCACGAGCTGACTTCTACACCAGAAAAACCATATAACTTGAAAGAAGGAGCAAAGTATCAAAAGCAAAAAGGACTAGAAGAAAGCAAAATATTTAAAGACTTATAAACCATTACATTAAATAATTTTATCTGATGTTTATGACATTGAGACCTGGAAGGACAGTTAGAAAAGTAGAGAGACCTTACACTCGTGTTTCTAAAAGTGTGCCTAGGAAGAGTTATGTGGTAGGTGTTCCTTTCCCTAAAACCCATCAGTTTGAAATGGGGGCCAAGGGAGAGTATGACCTGAATTTATTTTTAGTTTCTAAACAAGCTGTCCAGATAAGAGACAATGCTCTGGAGGCATCAAGAATTGTGGCGACGAGATTCCTAGAAAAAAATCTCGGGACAAATTTCTTCTTGAAAATTCTAGTCTATCCTCACCATGTTCTCAGACAGAAGGCAATCGCTATGGGAGCAGGAGCGGACAGGTTCTCTTCGGGAATGCGTCAAAGCTTTGGTTCTCCTTCGGGAACAGCTGTCCAGGTTAGAAAAGGACAGAGATTAATGAGACTGAGTGTGAATAAAGAGAATCTGGAGATTGCAAAGCGGGCATTTAAAAAAGTTGGGTTGAAAATTTCTCCTACTGTTAGAATTGAAATAGAGCAATAAATTAATTCTAAAGATGTTTTCTTTTAATGTCCTTAAGAAAATCAGTTAAAATTTTGTAACTGTCGGCGCTGCTTACCGAACTACAACAATTAAATTAATTACAATGAAAACAAAAATTAAATATGGAATACATTCTCTGGTTCGAGAAAATAAGTAAAGAAATGGTCCCTTTGGTAGGCGGCAAGGGAGCAAACCTTGGAGAGATGAGCAAACTAAATCTTCCTGTGCCTCAAGGATTTGCAATCACCACAAAAGCATTCGACAGGTTCCTGGAAGTAAACAGAATTAATGAGCAGATAGAGAAGCTGATAGACGAGTGTGATGCCGAGAATACTAACCAGCTGCTAGAGACCTCCAAAAAAATCAAGGAATTAATCATCTCAAAGGAATATCCTCCGATGATTAGGTCTGAGCTGATAGAATCTTACAAGGAACTTTCTTTCACCGATCAAGTTGTCACTCCAAGGGCGATTGAACTGATAGCTTCTGGCAGGGAATATGCACTTGTTGCTGTTAGAAGCTCAGCAACAGCAGAAGATTTGCCAACAGCTTCCTTTGCAGGCCAGCAGGCAACTTTCCTGAATGTCAAAGGAATTAAAGAATATTTAGAATCTGTGAAAAAATGCTGGGCCAGCTTGTATGAGCCACGTGCTATATTCTACAGAAACAAACAGGGGTTCAAGCGTGCAAGCATCTCAGTCATTATCCAACGTATGGTTAATTCGGATGCAAGCGGTGTGATGTTCACTACCAATCCAACAACCGGCGAAGACAACATTATAATCGAAGCCTGCTGGGGACTAGGAGAAACATTGGTCCAGGGCGAAGTCGAGCCAGACAGATATATTGTTTCAAAAGATGGAAAGATTCTTGAGAAGAAAGTCGGGAAGAAAGAGAGGATGATGATAAGAGATTATGCCACTGATAGAACAGTTAAGCTGCTTGTGCCGAAGAATAAAATTAATGTTCAGGTTCTGACAGATCAAGAGATATTATCGATTACCAATTATGGGTTGAAAATAGAAGGACATTATGGAAAACCTCAGGATATTGAATTTGCTGTTGAAAGAGGAAGAATTTTTATCGTCCAGACAAGAGCGGTGACAACTAAAGCCAGGAAGGAAGAGATGAAAGAGATCGAAGGTGAGCCGATTCTTAAGGGATTGGCAGTTTCTCCTGGAACTGCAACTGGAGTTGTAAGAATTGTTCATGGGTTGGAAGACATCAACAAAGTCCAGCAAGGGGACATTCTTGTCACGAGAATGACTTCTCCTGACCTTGTTCCGACCATGAGCAAGTCGGCTGCGATCATCACTGACAGCGGTGGTGCTACATGTCATGCAGCAATCGTCTCAAGGGAGATGGGAATTCCTGCGATAGTTGGTACTGAGACTGCAACGCAGAAATTGAAGGATGGGGACATTGTTACTGTGGATGCCTATCACGGATTAGTTTATCCTGGCCAGACTGAAGTTGAAAAGCCTCAGGAAGTTGCAGAGGCTGAGGAAGAGACTCCAATTGAGTTTGACAAAATAATCACTACTTCCATTAAAGTAAATCTAGTTTTCCCTGAAAGGGTGGAAGAAGTTGCAAAAAAAGTTGATGGTGTGGGACTGCTGAGGATAGAACACATGATAACAAAAGCTGGCATTCATCCTGCCAAATTAATCAGAGAAGGAAGGGCAGAAGATTACATAAAGATCCTGATTGATGGGATAAAACCGATTGCAAAACCTTTCCATCCAAAACCAGTTTGGGTCAGGACCCTGGATGCAAGGTCAGATGAATTCAGAAATCTGGAAGGCGGAGCAGAAGAGCCGAAAGAAGACAATCCGATGTTGGGTTGGCATGGCATCCGCAGGAGTTTGGACGAACCAGAACTGCTGAAAGCAGAATTCGAGGCAGTGAAGAGGTTGCATGAAGAAGGATTGACTAATGTTCACATAATGCTGCCGTTTGTGATTTCTGTGGAAGAATTCAGGGCTGCGAGAGAGATAGCAAAGGAGATTGAACTGCCAGAAACTGTGAAGATTGGAATAATGGTTGAGACTCCAGCTGCTGCCTTGACGATTCAAGATTTTTGCAAGGAAGGAATCGATTTTGTCAGTTTCGGAACGAATGATTTGTCACAGTTGGTATTGGGAGTCGACAGGAACAATTCTAAATTGGCCAGCCTGTTCACAGAAACTCATCCTGCTGTTAAAAAAATGATAAAATATGTGATAAAGGTTTGCAAGAGCTACCAAGTTGAGAGTTCGGTGTGTGGTGAAGCGCCAAGCAATACCCCTCAGTTCGTCGAGTTCTTGGTCAGGAGTGGAATTGACAGCATCTCAGCAAATATTGATGCCATAGACAGAGTGAAATCTACTGTTATAAAAACTGAGAAGAAGCTTTTGCTTGAAGCGTTGAGAGAAAAATAATTATTTCCTTCTTTCTTTAAAGCAGTTTGATGCTAGCTCTGAAACTCTTTTATAAAGTGATTCGCCAGTTATTACAAAACCCACGATGAATGGCTTTGGTTTATTTCCTCCAGATTCTATTTTTTCTAATCCATCACGAAAAACATCATACCAAGTGTCATAAGCCATTTCTGATACTCTGTAAATACCATCTGCTTGCCCACCAATCACAAACTGTAAATAGGTTAATGGATTAAGTGTTTCAGTTCCGTCAAACAAAGTCCACCCATCTTTTAGTTCTGCACGACGAAGCTTGTGTGGATCATATTGTCGTAAAGGAGGATTAATCATATAGGAAGTCAATTTCCCTTCCTCTATCCATTCCTTTAAAACTATTTTTGGTTTTGCCATATTATTAGCTACTTCTAAGTAGTATTTAAATGCATAGAATCAAAGGTCTAAATTTTATTTTAAAAGGAAACCAAATAAATGATTATGAAAGGAATAAGTTCTCTGATAGCTACAGTTCTTCTGATTGCTTTCGTAGTTGCGATTGCTGGGATAATCAGCATGTGGTCAACTTCATTGACGTCAACTCAGACAAAAGAAATAGGAAACCAGTCTAAAGGCCAGACAGTCTGCACTATGGCTATAGTTATAGATGATGTTGAGGTTCCTTCTTTTGGCAGCGGCCAATATCTTAATGTAACTTATCATAATGTTGGCGATCAGTCAATCAGCGGAGTTTACATCGATATAAGAAACAGCTCAGCAATAAACTCTACTAAAGCTACAAGCCTGGGACCTGGAGACATTGCATTTGTCAGCATAGGCGGTCAGTCTAACAAAACCGACTTGGTCAGAGTTAGAGGAGTGTGCGCCAGCAGCATTGTTGTATCAGACGAGTGTGCTCCTTCTGATCTGTGTTGGAAATACGGCTAAAGGAAGAAGTTCTAATTTTTCAGCTCAAGAGTTGAATATGTGGAAGAAAATGTCGTGAATCAGTAACGAAAATCCCAGTATGTTTAGAAAGGGGATGTGAAGCGCCAGGCTTTGGGCAAAGAAAATCAAACCGATATAGGCATGGTGAATGGTTTTTTTAAAAACTTTTAGATGAAGATGGTTTTCTTTCATCAGAATCGCGTCTAAAAATCCTTTCCATGAAAAATTTTCCAACTCGACTATTTTCATATTAATACTTTGCTCTAGGTTTTATTAAATAAAATTTTGAGCTTTTCTAAGAAAAGTGTGTTTTGGATTGGAAGGAAAATGTTTATAGTTTTTAAAAACAAATATATATTATGGAAACTTACAGCCCTGAGGATGTTAAAAGACTAATAGCGATGCTGAACTTGATCAATAGAAAAGTCAAAAAAGTCAAGGATGCTGAGCCCACCAAACTTGAAAAGCAGATAAGATATCTGGAGCAAAGGCTCAAATTTTTCAACCCTACAAAGGAAATGCTTACTTACATAATCAACCATGCTGAACATTCTAAAACAAAACTAGACCCAATACTTTTGGAGAAATTGAGGATTGAGCTTGCAAAGAAAGGCTAGTATCTTTTCTTTTCATGCGGGGGGACGAAGAAGTCTTTCTTTACTGCAGCCTGGACACAGTTGCAGTTAGGTTTGTTATGGACAAGAATTCCTTTATAGTAGCCACAGTTTTCTTGCTTGGTCATCTGACCGCAATAACCGCACTTGACATTAATCCCTGACATTTTGATCTACTTCTCAATGTAGGGAGTTGCGCACATCCTAACGTGCCTATGATAAAGCTTCACCGGCTTTTTTAAATGACATTTTGGACAAATATGCTTCAATCTGATCACCCCTAATCTGGCAGAAAACAATTACTCTCTAATATCAAAGATAAACTAGAAACTAATTTTATCTGTGAAACATGTTTGTTTTGCGAGGTTAAGTAAGCGTTGAATTAGTTAGAATAAAAAATATTTAAGCCTTATTTCCTAAGGTGAGATTTTAAAGTTATTGAGGTTATCTGCTTAGAAATACAAAGAGTATTATGAGTGGGAGACTTCCAGGCCATGATTTTGTAGAACCGATGATACTGAACATATTAAAAGTATCTGAAATTCCCATGTCAATTCTTTCTATCAATTATCGGGTGAATGAAGGTGCTGGAAGGGTAATTAACCTGAATATCATTAAGCAACGTCTAATGTTCCTTATGGAAAAAAAGAAAATCTCTGAAAAATTGGATAAGAAAAATGGAGTAGTGTACTATAAACTTATTTGATTAAAATAAAATTTAATTATGAGAGAAAAAAGAGGAATAACTTATAGAGATTATATCAAGAGAAGGAAAAAGAGTAAAGCAATGAATAATACGAGATAGAAAAATTGTTTTATTTTTTCAATTTGCGACTGAAAATTAGATAAACCTTTATTTTAATAAACTACCGAGTAATCATATATGAAGAAATGTGACTGGTGTGGTAAGGAGATACCTTTTGCAAAGATAAAGTATAAAGACAAGTTCTATTGCTCCAAGGAATGCTTGAAAAATTTAAAATAAATTTGTAGTTTTATATTTCTAATTCCATTCCATCAAAAGCTGCAATAGTATTTTTAAATAACTTTTTTGCTACCACCTCAGCTTCTCTTCTTTCCTCTTTTGTTCTATAATTATCAGCATCGAAATGTGTTAGAATTAATTGCTTGGCTCTTGCAGTCTTTGCAGTTCTTGCCGCACTCTCTGGATTCATATGCAGATTGATTCCCCAGTTAGTGTCTGTTTTTTGCCTTGGTTTGAACGCGCACTCACTAATAAAAACGTCAGAACCCTCTGCCAGTCTTAATACATTTTTATGTGGCCCGGTGTCAGTGCAATAAGTAATTACTTTATCGTCAAGATTCAATCTATATCCCATTGACGGATCGCCATGTGGCAGCAATCTACATTCATAAGGAAACGGAACATCATGTTTACCTTCCTGCACTTCTTCAATACTTATCTTGTATGATAAATCATTCCATGAATGAGTGAAAGGTTTATTGGCAATTGTGTCAATTGCTTTTTTGACACCAAGCTTCCCATATATTCTGATGCCCTGCTTGAATTTGAATTTATCAAGAATATGCAAACCAAAGATATGCTCCAAATGAAAATGACTTAGAAAAAGGTAAATCGGTTTTTCTGTTTTAATATGTTTATCTAGTTTATAAATTCCGTCACCAGCATCTAGAATTATATAGTAATCATTTGTGTCAAGAAGGACACAAGACGTATTACCAGTTTCTGTAGCATACCACCCATTTGTTCCAAGGAATGTAATTTTCATAATTATCTATAATTTTTTATCCTTAAAATAAAAAATCTATTAGCCCTGTGTGGGACTTGAAAAAAGCCCCAAGCGAGATTTGAACTCGCGACCACCTGCTTACCATGCAGATGCTCTACCGGGCTGAGCTATTGGGGCTTGCCCTGTTTGCAATAAATAATAGGTTTTTATATTTTAAGTCTTATCTAAAAGCATGGGAAAGCTAGAAAAATATTTTGGTGTAGATATTCTCTCAGTTGAGAGCGAATATTTTAATTTTACATTAAGTATTATAGATGAAAGGCTTGCTGCTTATCAAAGAGAATATAGAAATGGAAAAAGAACCATTGAAGAAATAATTAAACTGAGTGATAAAAGAAGCAGATTTATTAGAAAATATTTGGATAAACATCCAGAACTTCGTGTATTTAATGATTCGATCTGTTTGGACTGATGTGTCTTTATATTATCGGCGCTACTTACCGCAAAATAATAAACTTTTATTTTTAAACTTAAAACTTTAACAGAGTAAAAAATAACTATGCAAAACGAAAAAAGAATTAAATTATTAATAGAAGTTTATGGCAGACTTGTTGACTACACATCAAATAAAAATATACCAGTGTCTGTTGCGCCGTTAGAAAATGATCATTTTGTTTATAGTATGGGAATAACTAATCAATCAGCAAAAGTCAATTTAGATATCCATTCAGATACCCCAACTTTTTCAGTTGATGCACCAAGCCCAGCAAAAGAAGAAATAGAAAAATTATTAGCCTCAATTTTAGAAAGATATCCTATATAACAACAGTTGTTCCGTTGTGATTCCCTTCTACAGCTCTTACTATTTCTTGCGGATCGTTCCCATCTATAAAAATTGTTTTCAATTTCAATTTTTTAATCAGTTTGGCAGCTGATAAATCAAACAACCTATACTCACCAGGAACCTGAGCGTTTTTCTTAATAATCTTCACAAATTCCTTGTGCGTCAGCCTGTCAAACTTCTTTGCACTCGAATTTATCTTCGGATCTTCAGAATAAACTCCATTAACATTAGTGGCATTGATTAGCAAGTCGGCTCCGATTGCTTTAGCGAAAGAGGCAGCATCAAAATCACTCGACGTCCCAGTATCATAACCACCTCCCACAAGTATCTTCTCCCCAAACTTCTTCTTAACTTCTTTAACAGCTTTTTTAAGTGGAACCCATTTTATCAATTCACCATTTTCTCCTAAGGCAGAATATAAAGTAGCGGCATTCAAATGAGTAGCCATGATTCCGATGAAATCCAACTGTTCAACGTTTCCTCCTAGTTTCTTTCCTATATCCCTATACTCTCTG
>Ga0315282_10008189_pt1 | contig 16957 bp, 11 predicted proteins | sample YL17G07_20_MG_FD_203693 | JGI IMG/M metagenome (GOLD analysis project Ga0315282, IMG submission 203693) | Sediment microbial communities from Yellowstone Lake, YNP, Wyoming, USA - YL17G07_20 | ecosystem: Environmental > Aquatic > Freshwater > Lake > Sediment | place: USA: Wyoming | collected...
GGGTTGGACCACAAGCTAGACTTGGTAGGTGGGTTGGAAGAAAGAAACAGAGCGAGATTCCTCTCCGTCGGCTGACGGATCGGAATGACATCGGGGGGACGCAGTGAAGAAGGTTAACGCTGACAGGCTGATTATCCTTTTCTTGCTGGCAGTAGGCTTTTTGCTAGTGAGATTATCCTCGACATTGGGCGCGGAAGGCGTAGCCCTGCCCCAGAGCACGCAGAACGGAGAAGCGGAAAGGACAGCTTGGTACAGGGCAGCAAAATTCGGCATGTTTATCCATTGGGGGCCGTATTCTTTGGCCAGCGTGGAGGCCTCATGGCCAATCATGGTACCCGAGGCCCACTGGAATATCACCGAACCTGAGTACGTATCGTTGTATAAGAAATTTAATCCCACCCAGTACGACCCTAAGGCCTGGGTTGAGCTAGCCAAACAAGCTGGGCAGCGGTACATGGTTATTACCACCAAGCATCACGATGGGTTTTGTATGTTCGACTCGGCGCTGACCGACTATAAGATTACCCGCGCGGCGTACGGCAAGGACGTCATAGCCATGCTGGCCAAAGCAGCCCAGGAAGCCGGAATGCCCTTAGGTTTTTATTACTCCCCGCCGGATATGCACCACCCTGGCTACCGGGACACTTCCCGGCTTGTCAAGGACACCTGGCACGGCGATCCGAGCCGCCCGGAATGGGCAACCTACCTCGACTACATGGAAGGCCAACTGCGGGAATTGCTCACCCAATATGGCCCCGTGGCCTTGATCTGGTTCGACGGGCTCGACCGCGAGGAAAAGTATCAAGGCCAGCGATTCATCAGCCTGATTCATGAGTTACAACCTGCGGCGCTGGTGAACAACCGGATCGGGGTGGACGGCGATTTTGTGACCCCCGAGCAGCAGATCCCGGACAGGATTCCGACTAAGGGTGCTGCAAAGAATTTGCCGGGTGCGGCGACTTCGCAGCCTTCGGCGTCGGCCACAGTCCCTCCTCCCGAGGATTTTCAGCTTTGGGAAACCTGCATGACAATTAATAACACCTGGGCATACAACAAGAACGATCAGCACTTCAAGTCTGTTCAAGTGCTCATCCAGGATCTGGTCAACGTGGCAAGCAAGGGCGGCAATTTCCTCTTGGATGTTGGCCCAACTCCGGAAGGCACCATCCAGCCTGAGTTCGTCGAGCGACTCCAGGCGATGGGAAAGTGGATGAAGGTAAATGGCGATTCCATTTACGGGACCACCTACGGCCCGTGGCAGAACCTCCCGTTTGGAAAGACCACCGCGAAAGGCAAGACGATTTACCTGCACGTGTTCGACTGGCCATCGAAACCCGAGTTGGAGGTGCCCGGACTGGAGCGTCGTGTCTCCCGAATCACCGTGCTGGCGACCGGCCGGAAGGCTAAGTTCAAGCAGAGGAGGGACCGTTTGCTCATTTCTGTCCCCTCCGCGGCGCCCGACCCGAACGACAGCGTATTGCGAATCGACACTCGGTAGCAGGTACTAGCTCAGGCTTGAGTAGGGCGTTTCGACGATGGTCTTGTGCAAGGCCCAGAAGTTCTCCAGCGGGGTGTCCAACTGAACATGATGGGTTGGGGCGAGAATCAGACCGCCGTTTTTTCCAATCGTCTTGAGCCGTTCGAGAATCTCATGTTGCACGTCGGCAGGCGTCCCGAAGGGAAGCGTGCGCTGCTCGTCAAGTGACCCCCAAAAGCAAAGCTTGTCCCCGAACTGGCGTTTGATCTGTGCGGGATCCATACAGGCAGGCTGAATCGGGTTCAGGACGTCCACGCCGATCTCAATCAGCTCGGGAATGATGGGGCTAATCATTCCGTCGGAGTGGTAGGCGACTTTAAGCTGTGGGTTGAGGTCTTTAATCTCAGAAATGAAAGTGGCCATCCGGGGCTTCAGAAACCTGCGCCAGCATGGCGGAGAAATCAGCATCGCGCTCTGCGCGCCCACATCGTCGCCCACCCAGATCATATCCACGCCCATTTGCACGAGTTTCTTGGCCGCGGTCAGATGGTATTGATAAGGAACGTCCAGTATCCTCTCGGCGATTTCGGGGTTGAAAACGAAGTCCGTCAGCAGTCGTTCCAACCCTCGCAAGGCCCATGCGGTTTCAAAGATCGTGGTGACTGTAACACCCACGATCCAGTAATCCTCTTTGAAAGCTCGGAGGGTGCGCGCGGCGTCCTGATAAAGCTCGGGGCGGTTGGGGTCCGGGGGCCGGTAGGTTTCAAGCGCCTCGTCGTTCGCGAGAGGATGGCTGGACATCTCCGTGTAACTGCCTTTGCCGAATCTTGTGGTGTACTCGCACTGCCTCCACCCGATCCCCCATTCGTCTGTGTAATTGCCCGCTTCCAGGTAGTACGAGTTGGCCCAACCCACCGACGTCAACAGCATGTCTTCATCCAAGGCCTGCTCAAGTTCATAAGTGTTGCCGCCGCCGTGAGGGTTATGTGCTGAGCCCGTTTTGTGGAGCAAGTCCATGCGGAGCCTCGAAGCGAACTCGGGAGTGAAGCTGATCTGCATCGGACACCGGTCGGGTTTTTCGTGGCTAAGCGCCGCGAGGACTCGCTCCCTGTGGTTCATGATATGACTCGGAATTTTGCCGCGCATAGTGACCATGTGGTATCCTGTCACAGTAAGGCTTTACTGCGTTACGCTAGGTTATCATGAGAGTACGTCGAACCATCACGATTTCAATCCCGGCAGAGATGGCAGAGCAGGTCGAGAAGACCAGACGAGAAGAGCACCGGAGTCGCTCCGAGCTCCTGCTTGAAGCGCTCCGCACCTATATCTCGATTCGGCAATTCCCAGAAGAGACTCCCACACCTGCCGAGCTGCGAGCTATTGGCCGCGGTAGGGCCGCGTACGAACGCGGCGACTACGTCACACTCGATGAACTCCGCAGACAAGAAGCTATGGCTCGTAGCCCTCGCAGGGCCCGCGCAAAAGTCTCTTAAACGCATCCCGTCCAACGATAGGACTCGCCTCCGAGTTGCGATTGATGAGATGGAGCGGAACCCCTTCTTGGGTGACGTACGCAAGCTCAGAGGAAGCCGGCAGGGATTCCGCCGTCGTATCGGTGATTGGCGCATTTTCTTCGACATCCACCCAGAGGAACCTCGTGTGGTTGTGACTGCCATCGAGCGTCGGACTTCCACAACATACTGACACTCACTAACTCACTATTTTCTCTAACCACACAACCCGGAACGGTTTCAGTAGCGTTTGGCCGCTTAGCGTCGTGTTGGAAAACCGGTCCGATGCTGCCCGCGGGAGTTCAATCACCTGGATCCTGAAGATAAACCACACTCCTCCGCCAGCTAAGATATGCTATTGGGCGCTGGATTGGTAGTTCTCGTCGAAACGACGCGTGAGCCGGGCGTCGCATCCAATTGGACGAAGGACGAACCATGAGATTCATCAGGCAAGGGTTACTTGTGGCGGTTGCGGTGCTGGCGTGCCTTATCTGCGAATCGCGGGCGATTGGGGCCAGCCAGAAGCTCTTCCTGAAGGATGGGACTTACCAGCTCGTTTCCAGCTACGAGGTGCATGGGGACAGAGTGCGCTATTACAGCGTGGAGCGTTCAGCGTGGGAGGAAATTCCCCTATCTCTAGTCGACTTGCAGGCAACGAAACAGGCCCAGGAGCAAGAAAAGGCCGCCCAAAAGAAACAGCTCGAGGAAGGCCTCGAGCTCGAGAAACAACGCCTCGAAAAGCCCCTGGAGACGGGGTTCAAGATTGCCCCCGGCGTTCGCCTGCCAAAGGAAGAAGGAGTTTTTGCTTACGATGGAGTGCGGGTGACCCGCTTGATTCAAGCCTCTGCTGAATTGGTCACTGACAAGAAGCGGGCGGCGCTTGCCCTGGCAGTGCCAGCGCATTTGTTGAAAAGCCGCTCGATTGTGGTGCTGCCGGGCCCGAAAGCTGCGGTGCGGCTTCAGCAGGCGCAGCCGACCTTCTACGTCCAGTCTTCCGCCGGTCTGGGCGCCAAGCTGGAACTGGTTTCAGTTAAGGTGGTGAAAGAGTCGCGGGTGGTGGAAAAGGTCGAGGTAAGCCGGGCCGGCATCGGGAAGCCGTCGGAAATTCGTCCTGCCGCGCCGTTGGAGCGCACGCAACTGGCGCCGGGGCTTTACTGCCTGAAACTTCTCCACCCCCTCGACCCCGGAGAATACGCCCTGAGCGACCTGGCCCAGCAGGGTCCCAACTTGGAGTTCTGGGATTTCGGTCTCTTCGAGACGCCGAGCAAGTGAACCCACATCGGCCCTCGCTGTGTCATTCCGATCCGTCAGCCGACGGAGAGGAATCTCGCCCTGCGCGGAGGCGGATCGGAGATCGAAGTGAGATAGGGAGCAGGTGGAAGAAAGAACAGAGCGAGATTCCTCTCCGTCGGCTGACGGATCGGAATGACACTTCCATAGCTGGTTCGGGATTAATGCCTGCTCTTTCGAACCTCCACGAAAGTTCCGTAAATGACGTTTTTGGAGTCGCGATCTGAGTAGGAAATTTCATGCCAGCCATACGGCACGCTGTCGTACACCACCAGCAGCTTGCCCGGCTCGACCTCAATGAAATCCGTGTAGTGCGTGCTCTTCCCGTTGAAAATCGGAGTAATGTGCGACCAGTCCGCGGCGCTGCCGTCGAGGTTGAACAGGACGACCACCGGCCCCGGTCGCCCCGTCGTGCACGCCAACAGCCCGTTGCTCAGCCGCCGCACTCGCAACGCCACTCCCTTGTAGGGCATCGAGGTGGGTTTCGTCCACGTCTTGCCGTCATCGGATGACCAAGCTTGTCCAATGAAGCCGTCTCCGCCTGTACGGAAAATGGCGTACAAGCGCTTGTCGGCCAAACGCACCAGGCCCGATTCACAAGGGCCCTCACTCCCCATCCCCGGCCAGGGCTTCTCTCCGGGCTCGACTGCGGCCACGGTGGAATATTCACTCCAGCTCTTGCCGCCGTCATTCGAGCGGATCAACGCCAGCCGATAGTAGCGTTTGTCGCGCTCCGCCGTGTAATAGACGGGGGCCAAGAGAGCGCCGTCCAGCGACTCGAGAATAGGTCCCCAAGGCACCACCGAGGGTTGTCTGGCCAACTGGCCATCTTGCACCCGCCGGTCAAACAGCTCCGTGCGGCCCACGTCCACGGATTGCGACATCAGGAGGGGAATATCCCGCCATTGCTGAAATTCCATCCCCCCTTGCGAGAACTTGGTCAAAGTCAGACGCAGATGGTTGAGAGGCCCCGGAAGGTGGGACTCTGTCCAACCATAGAGCTGCCAGATGCTCCCGTCGGGACGAGGGCCTTCGCTGTAAGCGCCGTCCACGTTGGCGCCCGCGCCCATCGTATAACGTCGGCTCCAGGTCAATCCCCCGTCTTTCGAGATGCAATATGCCGAGAAGTCTCCTTCCGGGTTGACTTCGTCCGGACTCATGCGCATGGTCACCATCACTTCGCCGGAAGCAAAACGTTGAACCGTCGGATACCAGCAGTAGCGATAGGAGCTTGTTATCTCAAGCGTCTTGCCAACCTGCACTTCAAGCTCCTCCGCTTCGCTCCCGGACAATGGCGACACTGCCCGGATAGGTTGGCTAAAAAGAAGAACGGTCAGGATGAGGATTATCTTCATTGGCATCACACCGTTGAATATTTCTTGTTCAGGGCCTTGATTCTGGCGAGGAGCTTGGGCACGCCCGTCTTCGGCTCTTCCTCGCCCTCGTATTCGGCGGATGTAAACCCCTTGTATCCGCTCTGGGCGAACAGCTTCCAAACCCGCTCGAGCTCGAGAGGCTTTCTGGGCTCGCCGTAGAAGTCGCGGATGTGCGTGTGGGTGGCGTAGGGAAGGCAGGCCTCGATCTGGGTGTAGGGATCTTCGGGAAAATTGCTGATGTCCAGATTGCACCCCGCGTAAGGCGAATCCACGCGGCGGAGAATTTCGATAATGTTCGCTGCCTTGGAAGTAATCCCGCCGTGGCTTTCGATACCCAGCGTGATGCCTTTCGCCGCCGCAAAATCGCAGGCGGGCTTCATGGTCTCCACTACCCACCCGATACCCTGTTCGTCGCTCGCGCCCTTGGGAACTTCGCCGCCAAACACCCGCAAGTGGGAGGCGCCGAGCAGCTCGGTGGCCTCGAGCCATTTCTTGATTTTCTCGATTTCCGCAGCGCGCTTCGTCGGGTCGGGCTGGCACATGTCCGTACCGATCGCCGCGCCCGAGAACGGCACGCCGTTCCGGAAGGCCAGGCGCCGCAGTTCGAGAAGGTAAGAAGGCTCGGTGGATTTCAAATAGTAGGTGGTCATATCCACGCCGTCGATCTCCAGCTCGACCGCCGAGAGGATGAAGTCTTCCATGGTCATGGGGCCGTGCTCGAGATACTTGCGGTAGGAATATGCGCAGCAACCTGAAAGCAGCCTGGGGTGGCCGGGAGAATTCTTGATGAGTTCCGGGGGTTGGCCCCCAACCGCGCGTGCGCCAAGGGATAGGGAAGTCGCAGTGAGGCCCGCGGCCTTTAGGAATTCTCGACGATCGATAGCGTTCCTCATGGTATCTCCTGGTGATACAGCCGGGATTCGCATAGCGGGGATTTCCATATTTCAACCCTGAGAAGTTAGGAGTATACCCCAAGCCACTCGGAATGACACCCCCAGGGAGGGTCCCACCATTCGCTGCCTCACTTGCTCAGGGCTTCTTTAATATACCTGGCGACTTGCGCTGCCAACTCCACGGAACCTTCCGCCCTAAAGTGAACGTTCTTTGGATATTGCCATCTTTCGATTTTATCCATGTTGGCTTCCACGAGGGCGGGCAAGTCATCGATGGGAATTCGGTTCTCATCCATGATTTTCTTGGCGACGGCGTTATACGCGACCGCGTCCGCTTCGCTGCGGGCGCGGGCTCCTTCGGGAACCGGCGTGGTGCTCGCCCAGATCAGCTTGGCCCCGCTGGCTCGAAGAGAGTTGAGCAGTTGCCGCAGATTCTTCTCGTAATCCTCGAGTGATACCTGCTCTTTACCTGTCGCCGGCATGATGGCGAGGTCGTGCAAGCCAAAATTGAAATGAATCACCGCCCAATGGCCATCGCCCAGCCAATAGGCGATATTCTTCAGCGCATACCCGGTGTTCTTGCCGTTCTCAGGGATTCTAAAGACATTGGCTTTCCCGGTGAGCAGATGGCGTACCTCAGCCGTGTAGTACATCGAGATCGAGTCTCCCACGATCAAGACCCGGGGGAGTGATGGATCTTCCTTGAGGTCCGTGGGGAAGACCGGGACCTTGATGAAACTCGGCAGCGGTCTCATATCTTCGGGGACTACCCACTTGCTTTGCGCCGGCAAGGCGTCGGCAGTTATCAGCAACAGCGCCAGGGGCGCGAGGTAATTGGTGATTCGTCGAGTCATCAGATCCTCCGCCTTGTTAGAGCGCCCTGAATGCTAAAGGTGGAGCTTTAAGGTGTCAAGCAGCATGATTAGACGAGGAATGACAAGCTGCGGTCGTTCCCATTTTGATCTCCGGGCTTGGGTTCTTGACAAGCCCGTTCAGCTTGGTCAAGGATGGACATTCGCCAAAACCCCCGCGGGAGCGTTCGTCTGGTCTTACACATCGACAATACGGAAATGCGATTATCGCCGACGCAAGAGACGGACGCGGTCATCCTTCAGGGTGTTTCAAACCTGCGCCGCTGGTCGTTAGTGGTTCTCTTGACGCTTTCCGCGGTCATCAACTACTTGGACAGGGCCACGATTTCAGTGGCTTTGCCCAAGATCGCGCACGATTTTGCCCTCAGCCCAACGGGCAAAGGGTTGGTCCTCTCCTCCTTTTTTTGGTGCTACACGGCGATTCAAATCCCCGTGGGAGTACTCGTAGACCGCTGTAGAATACGCTGGCTCTATGCCGGGGCGTTTGCGATGTGGTCAACGGCCTGCGGGCTGACGGGCTTCGTGGGGGGCGTAGCAACCCTGGTGGCTATGCGTGTCCTGCTGGGCATCGGAGAGTCAGTGCTTCTTCCTGGCAACCTCAAGCTGGTCAACATCCTCTTCGTTCCACGGGATCGCGGATTGCCCACCGGCCTGTGCACTTCTGGGACACGCTTGGGATTGGCGTTAGGCGCGCCTTTAGTTGCCTGGTTGACGGTGCGTTATGGTTGGCGGTTGATGTTTGCCATTGTGGGCTTCTCAGCCTTTGTCTGGCTGCTTCCCTGGCTCCTGGTCTATCCTGGGCGAAGTTCTTTGGCGAGTGGTGGACGACGGGGGTCGGCGGAGCGGCGCGGGTGGGGGTTCACCCTCGATCGAAATCTAGTGGGATGTTGCCTGGGCTATTTTAGTTTTGGATATTACCAATATATGTTGATGACCTGGTTGCCGGATTACTTCGTTCACGTGCGCCACTTTCAATTGCTCCAGGCGGGTGTTTATGCTTCGCTGAGTTTTTTGATATGGGGTTTTGGCGCCGCGGCCGGAGGCTGGTTGGGCGACAGCCTGATCCGCCGAGGATGGGATGAGACGCGCGTGCGTAAATGGGTGGTTACCGTCTCGTTTGCCACGGGTCTGCTGCTCATCCCGTCCATTCGCGCCACAGACCCCAAGACGGCTATGCTGTTGCTTGCCGGCGCCTCTCTGGTTGGACTGTCGTCGGCGAATGCCCTGGTGATACTTCAGGACTGTGCTCCCCTTGGGGAAGTGGGAGCCTGGGCGGGGGTGGCTAATTTTGTAGGAAACCTGGGCGGCGTGCTCTCGCCGCTTGTGACGGGAATCTTAATCAGCCGGACCGGAGGCTATTTCCCGGGGTTTGCGCTGGCGCCCCTGGTTCTTGTCGCCGGCGTGCTCCCTTATTGGCTCCTCGTCGGCGATCTGAAGCCAAAAGGAGAGTTGACCCCGAATTCGTCATAAGCATGACAGCATTCACGCAAAGACGCGAAGCACGCAAGAGACGCAAAGGAAAGAAAGGAAGGAAAGAAAGATGGATTCTATATTTCCACTGATCGAGGTGAAGGGAACCGCGTATGAAATGGGCCGCCAGCACGGAGAACAGGCTGGAGAACTCGTCAGGAAGTACCTCATCTGGATAGAGCGCCTCGCCGGGAAGCCAAGGGAATTTCTATGCCGTAACGCCCATCGTTTTCTTGGAGTCATTGAGCGATTGAGCCCGAAGTACGTTGAAGAAGTCCGGGGGCTGGCCGATGGCGCCGGGATTTCATTTTCTGAGGCCCTCCTCTGCCAGGTGAGAACCCAGGCGCTTTATGGCGGTGAGGCTGGTTGCACCACCTTTGCACTGCGCGGGGAAGCCACGCTGGACGGCAATGTCCTGATTGGGCAGAACCAGGAATTCGAACCCGAGTTTGCCGACGTGGCGATTGTTTTGAGGGTGTGCCCGACGGATGGGCGCCCGCGGGCTTTGATGCTCACTTTTGCGGGCCAGCTTGGATATTCAGGAATAAACGAGTTTGGTGTAGCACACTTTGCCAATTCCCTTTTTGGTTGCGAACTCCGCCCAGGTGTCCCTCACTACCCGATGAAGCGCGTCATTCTGGAGCAGAAAACCGTGAAAGATGTAATCGCGCTGCTCCAGCAGCATAACGCCAGTTCGGCGGGGAACTTGGTCCTGGCAGATGGCCAAGGCGAAATTGCTGATGTGGAGATCCGTCCGGAAGGAGTGGCAATCTACCACGACGAACATCCCGACATGCGCCTGCACAGCAACCACTATGTTGCTCCGGAATTTGCTGCTTTCGAAGATAATACCGTGCCTGATTCTCCCGCCCGGCTTTGCCGAATGCGCGCCTTGGTGAGAAGCTCATGGGGAAAGATTACAGTGGAAGTTCTGAAAGAAATCCTGGCGGACCACGAAGGCGATCCAGCGGGTCTGTGCCGGCACGGGGCAACGAACTGGCATACGCTGTTTGGTTACATTGCAGAGCCTGCCAAGAGAGTACTCCACCTCAGAAGGGGACACGGCTGCATCGGGACATGGGCCACCTACCAGGTTTGAGGTGAATTGGTGCGTGCGCCGATGTGAAGCGAAGCAAGACACGCGAGTTGGACCTTCAGTAACGTGGGGTCCGCGCTACCTAGTACTTACGTCCCCTTTACGGGTCTGGGATGGTGCTTTACTATCATCTCGACGAGACAGAGAATGGCTGCCCTCCTAGCCTTCTCTCTATCTTGGATTTGTGGCAGTGGCCAAGGAGATCATGGTACCCACAACCGAGAATCTTCCCACAGAAACTGGAAAGCGCTCGCCCGTTCACCCCCTTTTTTGTCTGCTAGCTTTTCTCTTGCTCGGCAGTGTATCTGTCGGCCAGGAGAGGAAAAGCGAACCTCCGCAGGCCCTGCCCATTCTGAAGACCATTCGTGAAGTCAGAGAACTCCCTTCCGAGAAGGCGCGGCTTGGGTACCCGGTCCACGTGTGGGGCGTCGTGACTTATGCTGACAGAGCGCAATGGGATTATTTTGTTCAAGATTCCACGGCCGGCATTTACGTAAACGTAGGACTAACGACGACTGATCTTCGTTCCGGCCAATACATGGAGATCGAGGGCATCAGCGGCAGCGGAGATTTTGCTTCGGAGATTGTGAATCCCCAAATTCAAATCTTGGGTCAAGCCCCTTTGCCCGTTCCCCGGAAGGTCTCGGGCGAAGTGTTTGTTACCGGGGTGGAGGACAGCCAGTATGTGGAAGTCGAGGGTATTGTGAGGTCGGCGGCAGAAAACGAGGGCCGGTTGCTCCTGCACGTGGCCTCTGGGACTGCCATCATTCCCGCGTTCGTGTTGGATTACAAACCCATCCCTCAGAATCTGGTGGGAGCGAAGATCCGGTTACAGGGAGTTTCCGGGGGGACTTACAATCCCCGGAACCAGTTCATTGGCGCCATTCTGTTAGTGCCCTCATTGAAGGACCTTTTCGTCGAGGCGCCTGCCCCAGCCGACCTCTTCTCGATCCCGGTGCGATCCCTTCACCGTGTCATGAGGCTGGGTGCGGTGGGAGCTTTTAACCAACGCGTGCACGTCCAAGGAATCGTCACTCTTCAGCGACCTGGGAAGACCATCTTCATCCAAGATGCGCAGGAGGGCTTGAAGGTCGAAACGCGTCAAACGACACCCTTGAAAGTGAGCGACCGGATTGATGCTGTGGGATTCCCTGTGGTGGGCGACTTCAGCCCGATGCTTAAGGATGCGGTCTACCGCAAAATCGGCGTCGGCGCTGCGCCTGCCCCGCTAGTGGTGCCGCCGGCGCGAGCGCTGTTGGGAATTTATGATGGCGAGCTTATCCAAATGCGGGGGCGATTGCTGGGCGTCTCACGCGAGGTTAATCAAGAGTCGCTCACCATCAATGCTGACGGGGTGATGATCGAAGCCGAGATTGAAGGAGCGGCAGGGCAATTAATGCCTGCCCTTGTCCGACCTGGCAGCTTATTGCAACTGACGGGAATCTGCAACGTCAGGGTTAACGAGAACCGCCACCCGGTGGGGTTCAGGCTGCTCCTGCGCACACCAGAAGATATCCTCGTGCTGAAACAGCCCTCGTGGTGGAACCTTCAGCGCGCGCTTATCCTGCTAGGTTTCACAGGTTTGATGGTTGTCGGGATCCTGGTTTGGGTTGGCATGTTAAGGCGACGCGTGGAACAGCAGACCGAGACCATCCGGGCCACGCTGGAGTCCACCGCGGACGGGATTCTGGTGTTGGATGCCATGGGAAGGGTCGTGGCCTACAATACAAAGTTCGCCGAACTTTGGGACATTCCCAAGTCGATTCTTGCTCCGGACAACAGCCGCGCATGGCTAGACCACGTTTTGCCGCAGTTGAAGGACCCGGAGGCCTTTCTGGGGAAGATGCGGAGCTTGTATGAAGACTCCGAAGCCCACTGCGACGATCTGGTGGAGTTTAAAGATGGGCGCGTCTTCGAACGGCATTCCGAGCCTCAGCGAGCCTGGGGGAGAAACATTGGGCGGGTCTGGGGATTTCGCGATATCACTGAAAGGCGGCGAGCGCAAAAGGCCTTGGAGGAAAGCGAAGAGCGTTACCGCATGTTGTTTCAACGCAACCTCGCCGGAGTTTACCGCGCCAGCCTGACAGGGCGAATCCTGGATTGTAACGAAGCCTTCTCGCGCATTTTCGGTTTCTCCGACCCGAGTGAACTGGTGGGGCGGAACGCCACGGAGCTTTACCCGAGCCTCGAGGCCCGGGGGGAGTTTACCTCGCAACTTGAAGAGCGCGGCTCGCTGACCCATTTTGAACACTGCCTTCTGAAGAAGGATGGCACCCCGGTTTGGGTGTTGGAAACCGTCACTTTGGTCAAGGACGACGAGCAGTTAATCGAAGGCACCCTGATCGACATTACGACGCGCAAGCAAGGCGAGGCGGAATTGCAAAAAGCGAAGGAGGCGGCTGAGTCTGCCAGCCGAGCCAAGGGCGAGTTCCTGGCGAATATGAGCCATGAAATCCGCACGCTCATGAACGGCATCCTGGGCATGACCGAACTGGCTCTGAACACTAACTTGAGCGCCGAGCAAAGGGAATTGCTCAGCATGGTCAAGGCCTCGGCCGACTCGCTGCTGATCGTGGTCAATGAGGTTTTGGACTTCTCCAAAATCGAAGCCGGGAGACTGGACATTGATTTAATCGAATTCAACCTGCGCGATAGCCTGGAGGAAACCACCCGGATGTTCGCAGTCCCGGCTGACCGGAAGGGCATCGAACTGATCTGTGACCTGGCCCCGGAGGTGCCGGATGTGGTGGTGGGCGATCCTACGCGACTGCGGCAAATCGTTGTCAACCTTCTCTCCAACGCCCTGAAATTTACGGAGCGGGGTGAAATCTTGCTGCGGGTCGTAGGGGAGGCTTTCACCCAGGATGATTGTTTGCTCCACTTCGTAGTCCTGGACACGGGTATCAGTATTCCCCGTGACAAACAGCAGTTCATCTTCGAGGCCTTCGCGCAGGCAGACAGTTCCACTACCCGGCGCTATGGTGGAACCGGACTGGGCTTGACGATTTCGGCGCGCCTGGTAGCGATGATGCATGGACGGATATGGGTGGAAAGCGAATCCGGCAAGGGAAGTACCTTCCACTTCACGGCACGCTTCGGCCGGGCCAAGGCCGGTGTGGAGCCGAAAAGAACCTCGCCCGTGACCCTGCGGGGTGTGCCGGTTCTGATTGTGGACGACAATGCGACGAATCGGCGCCTGCTGGATGAGACGCTTACTTTCTGGGGCATGAAGACCCGTGTGGCGGCGGACGGCTTTCAGGCGCTCTCAGCGCTGAAGCTTGCCCGGGAGAGTGGAGATCCCATCCGTCTCGTCCTGACGGATGCCCACATGCCGAAGATGGACGGCTTTCAGCTGGCCGAGAAAATCCAGAGAGAGCCGCAACTGGCAAGCACGCTGGTCGCCATGGTGACCTCGGGAGGCCTGCCCGGAGATGCAGCCCGCTGCCGAGAACTGGGGATAGGCGCTTACCTTACCAAGCCGGTGCGGCAGGCAGACCTTCTGGAAGCCATAGCCCACGTATTCGGCTCGACCGTGGGGGAGCCGCGAAGAGGGCCCGTGGTCACGCGCCATTCCCTGTGCGAGAAATGGAGAGGTTTGCACATCCTGGTGGCTGAAGATAACCTTGTGAATCAGCGCTTGGTCCAACATCTCCTCCAGGGTAGAGGCCACCACGTGACGATCGCCAACAACGGGCGCGAAGCGTTAGAGCTTCTCGAGAGAGAGCACTTCGACCTGGCCCTGGTAGATGTGCAGATGCCTGAGATGGAGGGTCTGCAGCTTACGGCTGCCGTCCGGGAAAAGGAGAAAAACACCGGGGCTCATATGCCGATCATCGCTATGACCGCTTACGCCATGAAGGGTGACCGCGAGCGTTGCCTGGAAGAGGGCATGGATGGTTATGTTGCCAAGCCTATCAATTCCAGTCAGCTTTTTGAAATTATCGACAGTATGCGGCCCCCCGAGCTCAGGACAACATCCGGCGCGGAGCCCCCGGCCAGTCAGGAAGTCCTCGACGAGTCGACGCTTCGCGCACGATTCGAAGGAGAGGCGGAATTGCTGAGAGATGTGGTGAATCTCTACCTCGAAGACTGCCCCAATCTAATTTGCGGCATCCGGGGGGCTGTAGAACGCGGTGATGCACGAGCCTTGGAGCGGGCTGCGCACAAGCTGAAGGGGACGGTGGCAAATTTCGCCGCCCGAGCCGCTTACGACGCCGCGTTGCGTATGGAGGCGATGGGCCACGAGGGCCATCTCGAACAAGCCGCCGAAGTCCTGCAGGGCCTCGAGTCAGCCCTCGCGGAGCTGAAACCGGCATTGCTTGAGCTGAGTGGCCGCATGAAACAATGAAGGTCCTGGTTGCGGAAGACGATCTCGTTACACGGCGGACGTTGCAGGCCTACCTCGAGAAGTGGGATTATCAGGTGGTGACGGCGTCAGATGGCCAACAGGCTTGGCAACTCCTCCAGCAGGACAACGCGCCTCGCCTCGCCATCTTGGACTGGATGATGCCGATATTGGATGGGACTTCAGTCTGCCGCGAGGTGAGACGCAGTAACCTCCAGCCTTACATCTACCTCATCCTCCTGACCGCGAGGGGATACCAGGAAGATGTCATCGCAGGACTCGAAGCCGGCGCGGACGAATACCTGACCAAGCCTTTTGATCCCTATGAGCTTCGGGCGCGGCTTCGCGCCGGGGCGAGGATTATCGAGTTGCAGGACAGCTTGATTCAAGCGCGCGAGGCCCTGCGCGAGCGGGCGATGCACGACCCCCTCACGCAACTGTTGAATCGTCGTGCCACCATGGATGTCCTGGTAGCGGAATTGAGCCGCGGCGCGCGCGAACAGAAACCCCTCACGGCGATCATGGTGGACATCGACCATTTCAAGTCAGTCAACGACCAGTATGGACATCCGGCTGGAGATGGAGTTCTCTGCGAGGTATCTCGACGGCTGCGCATGTCCAGTCGCACCTATGACACCGTGGGGCGTATAGGGGGAGAGGAATTTCTGATAGTGGTACCCGGCTGTGACGCTGCGCAAGGCCTAGCGCAGGCGGAGCGGCTTCGCGAAGTGGTATGCTCCCAAGCGATAACCTTCAAGGACCTTTCCATCAGCGTTACGATCAGCGTGGGAGTGGCAACTTTGCGCCATCCCAAACAAGATGAGATGGAAGTCTTGCTCGCTTTGGCTGACCAAGCCCTCTATCGCGCCAAAGCGGGAGGTCGGAACCGCGTTGAGGGGGAAAGCACTGCCAATGGGCCTTCTGGCCCATCTGACTCGCCGGGCGCCTCCGACCCGGGATAACCCACCGGTGCTCCTCAGTTCGTCGGCCCATCGGGAGATGTCGGCCACCCGCCTTAACACCCCGCGCGAAAGCTCCTCCAAATAATCTCGCGCTTTTTTCCAGGCCTCAGGGCACGACCGGCAGAACGATATGAGAAGCCGCGCGCGCCGAGCGGAAAACTCTTTGGGTGGCCTTCTGATAATCGGCGGCCCGCGCCGTGAAGATGTTCTCGACGAAGGTTTGCGGGTTCACATCGTAGAGCGGGAACCAGGTGCTCTGAATTTGGACCATGATGCAGTGGCCTTTCAGGAAGGCGTGATCGTTGGTGTGCAGGTCGATCGCATAGGGGGTCACGGCTCCGGGTGTGATGGCGCTGGGATGCTCGAAGCTTTCACGGAACCGGCCGCGCAGAATCTCATCCGCAATCATCAACTCGTAACCCGCCAACTGCGGCTTATCAGGGTAAGTCTCCGGATAGACGTCGATCAGCTTTACCACCCAATCCGAATCGCTGCCGGAGGTGGAGGCGAAGATCCGGGCCACGATATCGCCGGCGATCTTGAGGTCGTTCTTCAGCGGCTCGGTTTGCCAGGTGACTACATCGGGACGGTTATCCACGAACCGTTGGTCTTCCACCAGCCAGGTTGGCCAGCCGCCGCCGGGGTAGGTGGGGCTGATCGGCCGGTGGCGGTACGGTACCGGACGCCCTGGATCGGAGATGTAGCTATCGAAAGCTTCGCTTTCCTCCGCAGCAGGTGGATCGAACGATAGCTTGCCAGCGGCCCGCATATAGATATTGGTGGGCCGGGCCGAGGCGGGCGGCCACGAATCGTACTTCTCCCAGCGGTTGCTGCCCGTCTGAAAGACCGTGGCTTCGGCGAAATCGCGCGCGCCTTTGTCGTGCAGCCAATAAGCGAACCAGGGCGCTTCGATGTGCTGGCGGAAATACTTGCTGGCGTTGCAGTCAAAAGGAATCTCGCCGAGTTTACTGCCGTCGGCGGAACGCCACCCGCCGTGATTCCACGGCCCTGCAACCAGATAATTCAGGCGCTGCGGATCCGATTTTTCGAACAGCTCATAGACCTTGACGGGACCATAGAAGTCTTCCTGATCCCACCAGCCCGCCACATTCAAATTCGGCACTTTGGGCGAGCCATTGATGTAGCGGGGGAAAGCTTGCTTCTGCCAGAACTCGTCGTAATCCGGGTGGGCAACGAAATCGTTCCAGGTGGGCATCATGCCATGGAAATACTTATCGTTCACGCTCGAGAGCACGCCGAGATCGCCGTACCACTGATAGGTGTCGGCGCGGTCGAAAGCGAAGTTTGTGTTCGCCTGCTTGGAAGTCTCCAGCAGAGCCGCGTACTCGAAGCCATAGCTCAAGCGGAACGCGCCGTTGTGGTGGAAGTCGTCCCCGAGAAACATGTCGGCGGGAGTTGCCTGCTCGGAGGCGGCCTTGAGGGCGGGGTGGGGATCCAACAAGGCCATCGTAACCAGCCAGCCGGGATAAGAAACTCCCAGCATGCCCACGCGCCCGTTATTGCCCGAGACGTTCTTTACCATCCAATCAATCGACTCGTAGGCGTCGGTGCTCTCATCGATCGCATTGCGATCCGCCCGGTTGCGAGGAGTCCGCAGCATGACGAATTCGCCTTCCGATTGGTAGCGGCCTCGGATGTCCTGGA
>Ga0315282_10008190_pt1 | contig 16956 bp, 17 predicted proteins | sample YL17G07_20_MG_FD_203693 | JGI IMG/M metagenome (GOLD analysis project Ga0315282, IMG submission 203693) | Sediment microbial communities from Yellowstone Lake, YNP, Wyoming, USA - YL17G07_20 | ecosystem: Environmental > Aquatic > Freshwater > Lake > Sediment | place: USA: Wyoming | collected...
TTCCTACACCAGGCGCAAATCCTCCTTCCTATTTTATATTCTGGGATAAAACCTCGCTCATTTTAAATTGTCCTGGGGGTAACTTAGAAATTGCCTGGCGGATTATCTCTTTTGGAAGAAAATCAGCCAAACAATCAAGCTCTAAACAGATAGAGCGCTTGGTTAATTTATCTACCTCTTTTCCATTGTGGCCCAAGCAACCCATTTTTCCATCGCTAGTGTCTCCTAGAAGCGGGCATTCGGTAGGGCAACATTCTATACACCAATGAAACTCATCTGGCCTGCATAATGCTTCTTTCATTTATCTATCTCCTTTCTTATTTGAATGAACTTGTTAGTATTATAAAACTCAAATTAAATTTTGTAAATATTCAAACAAAACCGTTAAGTTTCTTCCCTGCCTCGTCGGCAGACGAGCCTAACGGTTTTCTCTCGCCAATTAAATGTCGCACAATATTTATTATCTTTTTTCTAAGATAATCTTTATTACTTTAGATAATCGAGTAAAGAGGAAAATAAGGGCAACTTCCACGGTGACAAAAGAAACTTCTCTCAGAGATACCACAGCCATACCTTCTGAAGAATAGCTAAAATATTCCTTGGTTAGAAAATTGATAATATATAAAATAACAGTTAAGCCAATCCAGGAATAAAGGAAGTACTCCCCTTGTCTCTCTATCTTTTTTTCTCCCAGCCATCTTAACATTTCTTTATGAACAGAGTAAACAAATAAAACTGCAATATAGAAGAAACCTATTTGAGAAGGAAGGAAAGCTCCCCGACTAAAAAACTCTATTATCACCATGAGCATCGCTATCAAAGTAATAGCGGCACAAATCAAAAATAGGTTTTTATTTATGGCAAATTCTATTTCTCTTACCTTTTTTAATTTTTCTTCAGAGATTCAGGGCATATTTTTGTTTCAACTTTATTTTACCACATTTCTATAAAAAAGTCAAGCCCGAAATGGCTTGAATTGTAGTGTAATATAAAGACAATGAAATCGTCGTAATTTAAAGAGAGGGAAAAACTAACCCCGCCCTCTAAGCCGTATATTTAAATCTAGATGATGATATTACATACTTAACTGCTTGTTATTACGGCGGTTTAAATCTAATACATAGAGGGCGGGGTTGTGCCCACGGTTAACGTGGGTTTTTTCTTTAATTTTTAAGCACCCAATCTTCTTTCTCTTTTTGAGTAATCTTCAATAATTTCTTCAAATTCTTTTGGTCCAAACTCAGGAAAAAGAGTCTCAGTGAAATAAAGCTGGGAGTAAATTGTATTCCACATCATAAAACCAGCAGAATTATGAGGATCGCCTTCGCAACCCGTCCTGATAATTAAATCAACCGGAGGTAAATCTTTTGTCCAGAGATTTTCTTTAATTAAATTTTTGCTAATTTTTATTTTTTTATCCTGGGAAATTTTTGCGATTTTCTGAACGCAATCTAACATTTCATCTGTTCCATCGTAAGCCAAAAGAAAGGTTAAAAAAAAGTTGTTATAGTTTTTTGTTACTTCCACGGCTTTTTCAATTGCTTTTTGAGTTTCTTTGGGTAAAATTTCTTTCCAGCGGCCTAAAACATTAATTTTAACTTTGTTTTGATGAATCCTTTTATCATCGGCTACTCTTTTGAATTGCTCAGTATAGACTTTAAATAAAAAATTAATCTCAAGTTTTGACCTTTTAGTCAAGTTATCCCAAGAACCTCCCCAAAAGGTAAAATAAGGAATCTTTAATTCCCGACTTTTTTCCAAAATTTTCTCAAAAGCTTTTACTCCAACTCGATGACCTATCCAAGCCTTAATCCCTTTTTTTCTTGCCCAGCGCCGATTACCATCAGGAATAATAGCTACATGATTAGGAATATTTTTCATAGTAAAAAATCACCTTCTATTTTATAATCTTTTGGTAAAATCCAAGGGAAATTATACCCTAAAAAATAAATTATCTTAGTAGCGATTTTTGAAAAAATAATTTTTGGTAAAAAAAACTTTTTGATTTCTTTTTGATATTTTATAAAATCTGGAAAATTTTTCAAGAGGATATCAGCTGCTATTAGCGACCAGACCACTCCCCCACCCGACCAGGGTTTGGTTAAACCTACAGCATCACCACAAAGAGTAATTTTTTGATTAGAAGGAATTATTAAACCCTGAGGAATAACTCCTGAATTTATTCTTTCTAGTCGATGAACTTCGTTCATTTTCACCCTTTGCTGACACTCGGGTAATTGAAGATTATTTTTTTCTAAAAAATTATCAAAAAGAAGCTTAGCTCTTTTTGAGTCAGAAATTATTCCGTATTCTGTTTCCTCTCCCCGAGGAATTTTCCAGATAAATCCAGATTTTTGAGGCCAGGTTTCAACAAAATTTGAAGAGTCTATTTTTGAAATAAATCCCTGGATGGCTAAACGATAACTTGGTTCTGATAATCCTAAAAGTTTTCTAACCGTAGAATTTGGCCCATCACAGCCAATAATTCTCTCAAATTCTTTCGGTAGAGAACTGACAGGATGATTTAAGATAATTTTCGCTCCCGAATTCTCAGCTAATTCGGCCACCAGGTTATCAAGTTCAAAATGACTCATTGCAAAAAATTTTCTTGAAAAATTAATTTTTAAAGTGCATTTTGGACGCCACCCACCCGCCACCCAGTGAATTAAGACGGAATTAATTTGATTTTGAATTAATTTTCGACTTTCGGGAATAAATTCCAAAATTCTCTCACTAAAAAGCCCGGAACAAGCTTCTTTTCCAATTTTTTCTTTTTTTTCAAAAACCGTTACCTGATGTCCTTTCTCAGCTAATTTCCAACCCAGATATAATCCGCAAATTCCCGCTCCAATGATGGCTACTTTCATACTCAATTTTTAATGGTTCTTTTTCTTGCTGTTTGGCTACTATATAGCCTATAGCAAAAGAAAGCAAAGAAATTAAAATAACGCCAATGACCAATATAATATCACTTTGATATTTTTTGACAAATTCTTTTATTTTTGCTAACATGATAATACCACGAATTTCACACATCGGAGAGGGGTCGGGAGCCCCGCACCTTTCATAGTTTTATTCAAGTTTTGATTAAAAGTTTTAGAAATATCCTTCTACACTAGGCGAAAGGTGCGGGGTCTAAAGAGCGAGCCCGAAGCCCGAAGTGCGCCAGCCGTAAGGATGGGTGAGGGCGAGCGACTAACTTTGTATTACCACTATGGCAAAAACTAAATCAACAGGTGCGACAAAATTGGGGAGGGATTCCCTACCAAAATATCTCGGAATCAAAATATTTGAAGGCCAAATCACGAAAGTTGGTCAGATTTTGGTTCGCCAAAGAGGGACGAAGCTTCTTCCTGGGAAAAATGTTAAAAGGGCTGGCGATGATACCTTATACGCTTTGAAAGAGGGCGTGGTTCGCTTTGAAACAAAGAGAAAAAAGGGATTTAATAATTCGCAAAGGGTAGCTAAGGTTGTTAATGTGGAATAATGGCTCGAATAAATTCTCTAAATAATGGATGGGGCCGTAAAGGCCTCGATTTAAATTCTGGGTGGAATTGGCTGCTAACAAAAAAGGGGTGGTTTTTAAGTTCAATAATCTCAACCAGGTCTCTTTCGGGATTAATTCCAGCCATAATCATTCCCTTAGCTTCTAAAACCTCCCTAAACTCATTATTTAGCTCGTAACGATGCCGATGGCGTTCAGAGACACATTTCAGCATCCCATAAGATTTCCAGCTCCTGCTGCCTTTTTTTAGCTCACATTTGTAGCCCCCTAATCTCATTGTTCCCCCGTATTTTTTTTCTCGGATGAGGGCTTTCTGTTCCGGCATAACATCAATCACCGGATATTTTGTTTTTGGATTAAACTCAGTGGAATTAGCTCCCTTTAAACCGCAGACATTTCTGGCAAATTCAACTACCGCTAGCTGCATTCCTAGACATAATCCCAAATAAGGGATTTTATTTTTTCGACAAAATTCAATAGCTTTAATTTTCCCTTCAATCCCGCGACTGCCAAAACCACCGGGAACAATGATGCCGTCATAATTTTTTAATTCTTTTACAGATTGAGGATTTTTTTCGTATCCTTCAGATGATAACCAACGGATTTCTGGTTTTCTCTTATAATGCCAAGAGGCATGTTTTATTGCCTCGATTACCGAAATATAAGAATCCATTAAGGTAAAACTTCCGGTTTCAAAATATTTTCCGACTATTCCAATTTTAACTGGTTTTTTATTAGTCTTAATTGTTTTAATTAATGCTTCCCAATCTTTTAAGTTTTGCCCCGTACCAGAAACTTCGTTTCGGTACGGGACTGGTCCAGCACCGTGCTTTGCTCTGGTGCTGGGTTTTTTAGGTCTTAAATCAAATTTTTTCAAAATTCGATTCCCAAGATTTTCTTTTTCAAAATTGATAGGAATTTCATAAATCGATTCGATATCAGGAGCAGAGATAACATCATCCTCTTGGACATTACAAAAAATTGAGATTTTTCTTTTTCTTGGCGCATCCAAGGGAACTTTTGAACGACCTAAAATAATGTCTGGCTGGATTCCAGCTTCATTTAATAGTCTGACCGCAGTTTGGGTGGGTTTTGTTTTCATTTCGCCAATCTTTTCAGGAATAGGTAAATAAGAAACTAAAATAAAAAGAACATTTTTGGGTTCTCGTAAATGTATCATTCTGGCTGCCTCCAAAAAAAGGAGGTTTTGATACTCCCCTACTGTTCCTCCAATTTCAATTAAAACAAAATCGGCCTGAGTTTTTTTGGCCGCTTTTTTTATCCTCGAAATCACTTCATTAGGAATGTCAGGAACTACCTCAACACATCTGCCACCGTATTCTAAATTTCTTTCCCGGTTTATTACCGCCTGATAGACTCTACCAGTGGTAATGTAATTTGCCCGAGAAAGATTTTCATCTAAAAATCTTTCATAGTTACCCACATCCTGGTCGCATTCATCACCATCTTCAGTTACAAAAATTTCCCCATGTTCAATGGGATTCATTGTTCCGGCATCGACATTAATGTAAGGGTCAATTTTAACTGCTGTTACTCCAAAGCCCTTGCTTTTTAGAATCCTCCCGATCGAGGCTACCGCCACCCCTTTGCCGATGCCAGACATTACGCCACCAGCAACAAAAATAAACCTTGTTGGCATTTTAAATCAGCATAAATCAGCCCTATCAGCATAATCAGCGGGAACCTAAATAATTACAAATTAACGCTGATCAATGCCGATTTAGCTGATTGATGCTGATGTTTATTTCTCTTCAACTACTATTACTCTTATTTCGGCTTCTAAATTGTGCTCAAATTTAATTTTTACTGGAAATTCTCCCAATTCTTTAATTGGCTCTGGCAAATCAATTTGAGTTTTTTTAATTTCAAAACCGATTTCCTTTAGTTTTTCAGAAATTTTTTGAGAAATAATTGACTCAAAAAGTTGGCCATCCTCACCAATTTTAACTGGTATAACAACTTCCTGGCCATCGATAGCTGAAGCTACTTCTTGGACTTTCTTTAACTCTTCTTCTGCTTTTTTTGCCTCGATTTCTTTTTGAGTTTCTAACCATTTCAGGACTTCTTCAGTTGCCGGTTTTGCCAGTCCTTTTGGAATCAAAAAATTCCTGGCATAACCATTCTTAACATCCTTAACTTCGTATTTTTTTCCTAAGTTTTCAATGTCTTGAAGAAGTATGACCCGCATATTAGTATATTATATTACAGATTTTTTATTATCTCAATTGCTTCATCTAATTGAGGATCACGACCCGCTTCATAATCCTCTTCAGTCATTTCAACTTTAATATCGGGTTCCAATCCTTTATCAGCAATGAGCTCACCTTTTGGAGTTAACCATCTAGCAACAGTTATTTTTAGAGAAGAGCCTTCTTTTAATTTTTCCAGTTCCTGAACCGAACCTTTGCCAAAAGATTTCTCTCCAATTAATAATATACCACGATTATCCCTGAGGGCTCCGGCTAAAATTTCTGAACCGGAAGCTGAACCCGCATTTATTAAAATTACAATCGGATAATCTAAAAATTGGCTGGGACCCTGGGCTTTATAAATCTTTTGCTCCTTTTTTCCACCAAAATCCTCAATGACAACAATTTCACCTCTTTCGAGAAACCAACCAGAGATATCCTGAGCAACTTCCAGATAACCACCAGGGTTATTTCTTAAATCTAAAATTATTTTTTTGCAAGGGCTTTCCATAATTTCAATAGCTGCTTTACTAAAATCAAAACTGGCTTTTTCCGAAAATTGATAAAGTTTTATATAGGCAATGTCGGGGTACCCGCTTGCAGGTCGCTTTACTTCCCATTTTAATGAAGGAACTTCAACTATATCTCTCACAATTTTAAATTCTTTAGGTTTTTCCCACCCTTCCCGCAGAATCGTTAAAGTAACTTCGGTGTCTTTCGGCCCCCGAATTAAATTAACTGCTTCCTCAACAATCATATCAACTGTAGATGTACCATTAATTTCCAGAATCTTATCACCGGCCCGAAGCCCAACTCTCTGAGCCGGCGTTCCTTCCAAAGGCGCTATCACCTGAAGCTGACCTTTTCTAATCCCAATTTCCATCCCTACTCCTTCAAAGGTCCCCGTAACATCTTCAATAAATCTTTTGCTCTCCTCTGGCTTTAAAAAGACAGTGTAAGGGTCCTCCAAAGATTTTACCATTCCTGAGATAGCTCCGTAAATCATTTTCTGAATATCAAGTTTTTCTTTATCTACAAATTTCTCCTGCAAGTTGTGATAGGCCTCCCAAAAAAGTGAGAAATCGATCTCTTCGGGAGGACAAACTTTGCATTGAGATTTTCCAAAATAATTTCCCAAACCGAAACTAACCAAAATAATAAAAACCAAAAAAAACGAAATAAGTAATTTTTTAAATTTTAATCCCATATTTAAATACTGAGCTTTCGCTATGCGAAAGCGAATCAAAGAGATAAATCTCTTTTCCATCTTCGTTTTCGCTATGCGAAAACTTGATAAGTGAAGAAGAAGTAACCTTCTTCGACTATTATACCAGAATTTAAAAAAGAAAAACAATTTAAAACAAAACTGCCCCAGAATTTGGCAATTCAAATTTGCCAGAGACTACAACCCACCCGCCACCCGCGGGGCCCCTCGGTTCACTGTTTTTATTTTAGCAAATTCTAACTCTTAACCCAATTAATCTAATAGGTTTTGGGTTTTCAATTAAAAATTTCAAGAGAAGTTTTTTGGACTCGCTTTTTAAAATTTCGAAATCTTGAGTGGGATTTTTTAAGGTAGGCAATGATGACTTCATCCTCATTTTCACCTTCGCCCCGCCCATTTTTAATGGGCGAGGCTCGGTTTTTGATTTAGTGTGGGTTTCAAATCCAGAAAATCGGCAAATCACCGTTATTGTTTTAAAGGAAAAATTGGCAGAGGACAGACCTCTGCCAATTTCTTCTATTATCTCGTCAAAAGTTTTAAAAATAATTTCTGGATCCCGAGTATCTCTTTCAAAAGTGTGTTCTTTGCCAATTGATTTAATAATCTCTTCTGGAATAACTTCCTCTTCATCAATTCCTCTCGCTCTCTCATAAATCGTCTCCCCCACCACTCCAAATATATCTTTTAATTTGGCTTTCGATAATTTTTTCAGCTCTTTTATTTTATTGATTCTAATGATTCGTAATTTTTCAGCTGTTTTTGGTCCAATCCCGGGTAAATCTTCGATATCTAATGGTTCTAAGAATTTTTCGACTTGATTTGGCTTAATAATCAATAATCCATTTGGCTTTGCCCCAGTAGTAGAGCAAAGCTCACTACGGGGCTTCGCTTTTTCAGCAGCCATTTTGGCAATCAATTTATTTGGCCCAATGCCCACAGTACAAGTTAATTTTTCTTTTTCCAAAATTTCTTTTTTCAATTTTTCGGCAAGGACTCCGACCCCCCCACCACCCTCCTCGCCCTTTCGCGGAAAGGACGTGGCCCCTCGCTTAGTTCCTTTGTAACCCTTTAAGAAACTTACATCCAAATAGGCCTCATCTAAAGAAACGGTTTCCCATTTTGGTGAATATTTTTTCACAATTTCCATAATATTCTCAGAAACCTTTTGATAAAGTTCCATATTTACTGGTAGAAATATCGCATTGGGACAGAGTTCATATGCCTTTGAAATCGGCAGGGCTGAATGAATTCCATATTTCCTGGCTGAATAGGAAGCAGTGCTTACCACTCCCCTACCTTTACCTTCTTTAGGATCGGCTCCAACTACTATTGGTTTTCCTTTAAATTGCGGATTTTCTCTTTCCTCAATTTGGGCAAAAAAATAATCCATGTCTAGATGTAAAATTATTCTTTCCATATTTATATTTTAACATTAATAAACCCCGTAGTAGAATTTTGACAAGTGCTTAAAAGCACTGTCGTGCCGAAGGCAGTCAAAATTTCACTACGGGGTAAAGAAAAACTGAGCCAGTTTTGAGTCCTGACTCAGTGTTTTTTTCTTTAGGCAAAAAATGCCTTTATTCTTTTTATTCCCTCTTTAATGTCATCAAGTTCAACTGCATAACTTAATCTTACCCAGCCTGGCGTTCCAAAGGCTTCTCCAGGAACTAAAGCTACCTGAAACTTTTCTAACATTCTTTCACAAAATTCCAGAGAGTCGAATTTCGGATTGACCTTAAAGAATACATAAAAGGCGCCCTGGGGTTTAATAAACTCGATACCTTGTGTTTGAAATTCCTGGCATATATATTTTCGCCTCCTATCGTATTCTGAAAGCATGGCCTTGACTGAATCTTGATTTCCGGAAAGAGCTTCCAAGGCTGCCATTTGGGAGATTAAACAGGAATTGGTGGAAAGATGACTTTTCAAATCAGCCATCTTTTTAATGATATAACTGGGTCCAGCTCCATATCCTATTCTCCAGCCAGTCATGGAATAAGTTTTGCTTACTCCATTAACTGTGATAGTCAAATCTTTTAGTTTAGGATCGAGGGCAGCAAAACTATAATGCTTGGTTCCATCGTAGAGCAATTTTTCATAGATTTCATCAGTAATAACTAAAATCTCATTTTTAAGAATTATTTCTGCTAAACTTTCTAATTCAGCTAAACTATAGACAAGGCCAGTGGGATTATTGGGCGAGTTAATAATAATGGCTTTTGTTTTTTTGGTGATAGCTTCTTTAATCTTTTGGGCAGAGATCCGGAAATCATCGCTTTTTACGATTATGGGTCTGCCACCAGCTAATTTCACCTGTTCCGGGAAGGTCCCCCAATGGGGAGCTAAAATAATAATTTCATCTCCGATTTCACAGACTGTCCGGACGGACAGATATAAAATCTCCTTTGCTCCATTGCCAACGATAATCTCTTCGGGCGTATAATTTAAATTGTTTTCCTTTTTTAGCTTTTGGCAAATGGCCTCCAAGAGCTTTAATATCCCCCTAACCGAAGTGTACTTGGTGAAATTATTTTTAATTGCATCGATTCCTGCTTCTTTTATATTCTCCGGAGTTGGAAAATCTGGTTCACCAGCGCTGAAGTTATAAATCTTTTTTCCTTCTGCCTGAAGTCTCTTAGCTTCTCCATCAATTGCCATAGTTGCTGATGGTTCAATTGACTTAACGAATTGGGAAAGAACAAATTTTCTCATTACGACCTCCTTATTGAATATTCTTTCTTCCAGGTGGATTTTTTATCTTACCAAATTAAATAAATGAAGTCAATTTCCAAACAAAAACTGAGCTATTTAAAGACATAGCTCAGCACTTTAACTTCGGAGTTGTGAAAGGACTACTTTAGCAGAGGAGGTGAACAAAACGGCAGCACCTATAAAGGAGCTCATATAAAATGGCTCCATGGCCCCGGGTCGACCTCGCCTCAGAAGAAGGGTATGTTAGACCCTTCGAGGCTCAATAACTCCAGCTAAAAGCCAGAACTAAGGGCGGATTATAAATCCAACCATCCGAACCACGAGGGTCTTCTTTTTTTTAAGATGTGCTCTGCTGTCTGTTCCCCTCCTCTAATTTTTAGGATAGCAAATGAGGAGGTTCTGTCAAGTTGGAAATTATGCCCCCACTAGGAGTCGAACCTAGACTTACTGCTTAAAAGGCAGTTACTCTACCATTGAGTTATGGGGGCGAGCGCTCCGCTCAGCGAGGTTAAATTCAAAATTTAAAATGCAAAATGTAAAATTACAAATTTTCTTTCCTTAATTGCTCTAATAATTCTTTTTGTTTTTTGGTTAGTTTTTTTGGAGTTTTGACAATCAACTCAACATATAAATTGCCTCGGCCATATCCAGAAAAATGAGGAATTCCTTCTCCGGAAATTCTCAAAATTTTTCCTGATTCAATGCCAGAAGGAACGTTTAATAAAATTTTCTTTCCTTCGAGAGTTGGCACTTCAACTTCGCCGCCTAAAGCTGCTTGGGAAAAAGAAATGGGTACTGAAACATATAAATCGTCTCCCTTTCTCTCGAAAATTAGATGTCTTTTAACAAAAATTCTGACATATAAATCTCCCGATTTTCCGCCTCGTCTGCCCGCCTCTCCCTTTCCTTCAACTTTTATTACCTGATTAGTATCAACTCCGGCCGGTATCCAAATTTTGATATCTTCTTCTCTTTTCACTCTTCCTTCTCCCCGGCAAACATTACAGGGCTTTTCCGGTCGATATCCTTCTCCTCGGCATTCTGGACAAATAACATATCTGGTGAATGAACCAAAAAATGTCTGTTTGATTTGCTGAACCTCACCAGTTCCCCGACAAGAGAAACATTCCTTAATTTTTGTGCCAGGTTCAGCTCCCGTTCCCTGACAACGAGAACAAGAAATCATTTTGTATAAAGAAATTTCTTTTTCTTTTCCTTTTAAAGTATCTTCTAAAGGAATCTCGAGGTCAATTTCAATGTCTTTTCCCCTATTTAAATCCTTTTTCCTTCGGGGGGCACCAAAGCCGAACATTTCTTCCACCATCTCTCCTAAATCTTCAAAATCAAATTCAATGTCCGGCCTTCCCCAGGCCCATTGAAAATCAAAACCTGGCTCTCCACCTGGCATACCTTCGAAAACTCTTCCAAATCTGTCATACTGGCTCCTCTTTTCTTTATCAGAAAGGATCTTATATGCCTCATTAATCTCCTTAAATTTCTTTTCGTCGCCACCTTTATCCGGGTGATGTTTGTGAGCCAATTTATAATAGGCCCGCGTTATATCTTCTGGCGAAGCGTCCCGAGAAACGCCTAAAATTTGATAATAATCCTTCATAAAAATATAATGCGAATCTACAAATGATATGCGAATGCCACAAATAATTTATTCGCAGCATTCGAATTCAATTCGCGTCATTCGAATTATATTATTTTTTCTCTTTATATTCTCCTTCTTCGGCTTTTGGTCCTTCTTCCTCTGGTTTTTTTCCGCCTGCCGCTCGATACATCTCAGCGCCAATTTTCTGAATTGCCTGAGATAATTCGGAAGTTTTACTTTTTATTTCCTCTATATTATCGCTTTCTTTGACTTTTTTCAATTCATTAATCTTTTCCTCCATTTCCTTTTTTGTCTCAGAAGAAATTTTATCTCCGGCCTCTCTCAATGTTCTCTCACTAGTATAAACTAAAGTATCAGCTATATTTTTTGCTTCACTTAATTCTCGCTTTTTTTGATCTTCAGCTGCATGTATCTCAGCTTCTCTTTTCATCTTCTCTACCTCCTCTTTTGAGAGCCCAATTGAACCCTCAATTTTAATTGATTGCGATTTCCCAGTCGCTTTATCTTTGGCAGTGACTTTTAAAATTCCATTAGCATCGACATCAAAAGTCACTTCAATTTGGGGAATTCCTCTGGGAGTTGGTGGAATTCCATCTAAAATGAATCTTCCCAGAGACCTATTATCAGCTGCCATTGACCTTTCTCCCTGTAAAGCATTTATCTCCACCGAGGTTTGACTATCAGCGGCAGTTGAGAAAATCTGGGTTTTGGCAGTGGGGATGGTTGTATTTTTAGCAATCATTTGAGTGTTAATTCCACCTAAAGTTTCAATTCCTAAAGAAAGGGGTAAAACATCCAACAGCAAAACACTTTTAATTTCTCCTTCTGGTGCCCTTCCCTCTTTTTGAGCCCTCAAAATCTCAGCCTGAATTGTGGCTCCCAGAGCCACAACCTCTTCCGGATTAATTGATTTATTTGGTTCTTTGTCAAAAAAGTTTTTAACTGCTTCTCTTACTTGAGGAATCAAAGTCGTTCCGCCAACTAAAACAATTTCCTCAATTTCTTTCTTAGAAAGTTTGATTTCTTCTAAGGTTTTCTTCACTCTGTTAATTGACCTTTCAACCAAATCTCTTGTTAACTCCTCAAATTTTGCCCGATTTATTTTGTACAAAAGATGTTTAGGACCGGCAGCGTCGGCCGAAATAAAAGGAAGGTTGATTTCGGTTTCTGAAGCACTCGATAATTCAATCTTGGCTTTTTCAGCCGCATCTTTTACTCGCTGCAAAGCTAAAGGGTCTTTCAATAAATCAATCCCCTGCTCCTTTCTAAATTGCTCAATGACCCAATTAATTATTCGCTGGTCTAAATCTTCTCCACCAAGATGGGGTTCTCCGCCGGTAGCCAGGACCTCAACCGTATCGGGACTAATATTTAAAATTGTAACATCAAAAGTTCCGCCGCCGAAATCATAAATCAAAATTTTTTCCGCTTTTTTCTTGCCGAAACCGTAAGATAAGGCAGCCGCTGTTGGCTCATTAATAACCCTTAAAACATTAAATCCGGCAATCTCTCCGGCAGTTTTTGTTGCCTTTCTTTGAGAATCGTCAAAATTTGCCGGGCAAGTAATGACAACATCCGTAATTTTTTCTCCCAATTTTTCCTCGGCATCCGCTTTAAGTTTTTGCAAAATCATTGAAGAAATTTCAATTGGACTCAACCACTTATCTCCCATTTTAATTTCCACTCCGCCATCGCTTCTTTCCCGAGTTTCGTAAGGCAATCTCTTTAATTCTTTTTGAACTTCCGGGTCAGAAAATCTCCGACCAATGAATCTTTTGACAGCGAAAATAGTATTTTTAGGATTGGTCACGGCCTGTCTTTTGGCTAAATCGCCAATTAATCTTTCACCATTTTTTGCCAATGCCACAATAGAGGGTATTAAAACCGAACCCTCTCTCGACTCAATGCACTTTGGCTCACCCTGTAAAATGGTGGCCATTTTTGAAATTGATGTACCTAAATCGATACCTAAAACTTTGGACATTAAAGCAATCCGAATCTACGAATACCATCCGAATCTACAAATAAATTATTCGGAGCATTCGGATATAATTCGGGTTATTCGAATTATAATTATTTGACCTTTATTTTAATTCCTTTTTTCTCTTCTTTTTTTGTTTTTGATTTTGGGATAGTGACTTTCAAAATGCCATCTTGATAACTGGCTTCTGCTTTTTTTCCCATAACTTCTACTGGTAGAGGAACTGCTCTCTTGTAATAGCCAGTTGAAATTTCCTTTCGATAATACCCTTTGCCTTTTTCTTCTTTTTTCTCTTCTGCTTTTGCCTCTATTTTCAAAACATTTTCTTTAACCTCAACATTAATATTTTTTGGATCTAAGCCTGGCAATTCAACCTCAGCCACCACTTTATCATCGGTCTCATAAATATCCGTTCTCGGGGTTCTAATCATTGGAACTCTGGGAAATCTAAACTCCGGCCATTCTGGCCATTCTTCAACCCACCTCTCTATATCCCAAAATGGTCTCCATGGGATTATTGGCATAGTTTAAAAATTAAAAATTTTATTTAGCGACCTTTACTTTGGCAGGCCTCAACAACCTACCATTTATTTTATAACCCTTTTGGATTTCCTCTAAAACTATTCCCGGTTCTCTCCCTTTTGTTTCCACCTGTTCAATCGTCTCCATAAAATTGGGGTCAAATTTTTCTCCCACTGATTTTATTTCTTCTACCCCTTGGCTTTTTAAAAAATCCAAGATTTGATTTTTTATTTGTAAAATGCCTTTCACATTAATATTGATTTTTAAATCTTCCGGCAATTTTTTTTCAGCAATTTCAAAATTATCCAAAATTGGCAAAAGATTCAAAATCAATCCCACATCAGCATATTTTAAAATTTCGCCTATCCTTTCCAATTCCTCTCTTTTATAATTAAGAAAATCGGCTCTTTCTCTCTGCCAGCCGGCTAAATATTCGTCTTTTAATTTCTGGCATTCCTCTAATTTTTTCTTTAATTCTTCAATTTCCTTTTCCATATTATAATCTCTCCAATAATTTTGTTAAATAATTTAGTGAATTAATGTTTTTATCATAAGCCATTCTTTTTGGACCTAAAAGGGCTAAAACCCCTTTTTTCTCATTAGGAAAATGACAACCAGAAAGAATTATACTGAATTCTTTTGCTTTTGAAAAAGGATTTTCTCTGCCAATATAAATTTTAATTCCAGAATTAATTTTAAAATCTTCGATGCCTTCCTCAAATTGTTTAATGACATCAGCGAAATCAGAAATAACCTTTGGCTCTTTGAATTCTGGCTCCTGAAGCACCCCTTCCCAGCCTTCCTTCCAGAAAATATCCTCATCAAGCAAATAACCTAAGGCTAAATTTGAGGAAAATGAAGCTAAATTCTTAGTAAGAGACTGAAGAAATTTCACGGTATCCTCTATTTCTCTTTCAATTAAATCTTCTAATTTTAAAAAGTCTTTCTCTTCGGGAATTCCTTTTTCAAACCCACCTAAGTTTTGCTTGGCAAAATTTTGGCGGGCAAATAGATTATTTACAAAAAATCGATAACCTTTATCAGTAGGAACTCTCCCTGCCGAAGTATGAGGCTGAATAAGAAAATCAGCATCAGTTAATTTTTGCATCTCAATTCTAATCATTGCTGGGCAAATACAAAAATCATACTTTTTCTCCAATAATTGAGAACTCACCGGTCGAGCCGAATCAATATATTCTTGAACTATTCTATTTAAAATTTCTGTTTGGCGCTCAGTTATTTTCATATTCCCATTATAGTCATTAGCAATCCCTTGTCAAGAGTGATAATTCCATTTTAGCCCAGACAAAATTGATAGTCAAGAGTTAAATATGTTAAAATAACTTATATGGCAAAGAGAAAGGAAATAGTATTTTTGCTGGTTATAATAGCCGTTGCTGCTTTTTTTAGATTGTGGCAATTGGATAAAATTCCACCAGGACTTTATCCCGATGTGGCTATTAATGGAAACGATGCTCTGGATTCACTAAGAACTGGTAATTTTAAAGTGTTTTATCCCGAAAATAATGGCCGGGAAGGATTGATGATGTGGCTGATAGCTTTATCTTTTTCAGTTTTTGGAGCCTCTATCTGGTCAATCAAAATCGTCGCGGCACTGATTGGAATTTTAACCGTGCTCGGTCTGTATCTTCTGACTAAAGAATTGCTCAAAACAATTAACAATCAACAATTAACAATTAACAATGAGATAGTTGCCCTGCTTTCCAGTTCTTTCTTAGCAATTTCCTTCTGGCATGTTAATTTCTCCCGGATCGGTTTTCGAGCGATTTTACTGCCTTTTATTTTAGTTTTTGGTTTTTATTTCTTATTTAAGGGATTCCGCGAAAAAAGAACTTTCTATTTTCCAATTTCTGGTATATTCTTCGGTCTTGGTTTTTATACTTATATCTCCTATCGTTTTATTGTTTTATTGCTCCCCTTAATTTTGATTTGTTGGTGGTTTAACGAAAAATCAGATATCAAATATCAAAAATCAAAAATATTTTTTATTTTTTATTTTTTATTTTTTATTTTTGTTACTGCTCTTCCTATCGGCATCTATTTTCTCCAACACCCTCATGATTTCATTGGCCGGGCTGCTCCCATTTCAATTTTTGCAGCTGAAAATCCAATCAAGGAATTCGGAAAATCTTTAATCTTGCATTTAGGGATGTTTAATTTTTATGGCGATTTTAATTGGCGCCACAATTTTTCCGGCTCTCCAATGCTTTTTTGGCCAGTGGGAATATTATTTTTAATCGGGTTATTTTATTCAATTTCTCAAATCAAAAAAATACCTTTCGGATTTTTAATTTCTTGGTGGCTAATAATGTTACTTCCTGGAATTTTAACTTACGAAGGTGTCCCCCACGCTCTCCGTACCATTGGCGTGATTCCAGTAGTTTATATTTTTGTCGGATTGGGCGCTTGGAAAGTTTATGAATTTTTGAATCGAAATACTGCTAAAAAAATACTCCTTTCCATTGCTGCAATTTTGTTTCTTCTATCAATGGGCATTTCTGAATTTAATAAATATTTTGTGAAATGGGCTAGCGATCCCAATGTTGAAGGTGCTTTTACTCAAAAGTTTGCTGACATTGGCTATTATTTAAACTCTTTGCCAGATAATATCCCAAAATACGTCATCGTTAATGAACCCGGAGTCCCTGTGCCCTGGCCAGATGGTATTGCCATGCCCGCCCAAACGCCAATTTTCATTGAGAGAATAAAATTTGGCGAACCTCGAGCAATTTATCTGAAACCCGAAGATTTTGATAAAATTAAACCGGGAAAAGAAGCAATAATCATGCCAATGAAATAAAATAAATTTATGTCAAACCGTCTCACAAGTCTTATCGCTGCCTTTCTTTTAACCTTTGTCTTTTTTATATCTGTTTTTAGTATGAAAGACGATTCCGCCACTATGGATGAGGTGGCTCATTTGCCGGCTGGTTATTCTTATTTGACCCAGAAAGATATGAGATTAAATCCAGAGCATCCGCCCCTGATAAAAGATTTAGCTGCCATTCCCCTGCTTTTTATTAAAGGAATAAATTTTCCTCAAGATATTAAGGCCTGGAAGGAAGATATTAATGGTCAGTGGGAATTTGGCTTTAACTTTCTTTATAACTCTGGTAATCCGGCAGATAGAATGATTTTCTGGGGTCGCCTGCCAATGATTTT
>Ga0315282_10008191_pt1 | contig 16956 bp, 12 predicted proteins | sample YL17G07_20_MG_FD_203693 | JGI IMG/M metagenome (GOLD analysis project Ga0315282, IMG submission 203693) | Sediment microbial communities from Yellowstone Lake, YNP, Wyoming, USA - YL17G07_20 | ecosystem: Environmental > Aquatic > Freshwater > Lake > Sediment | place: USA: Wyoming | collected...
CGACCGCCTGATCCAGGTGATCAACGCCAGCCCCGTGGACATCATCAACTTCGGCGAGAACATCCACTCCGCCACGCTGTCGCCGCCGCTGTTCCTGAAGTACCATCTTCCGGCGTGCCAGCGGCGCTGCGATATGCTGCACCGGGCGGGCAAGTTCCTCTGCTCGCACTGGGACGGCGATTGCGGCCCGCTGCTCCGCTACGCACACGACACCGGCCTCGATGGGATCGAGGCGATCACGCCGCAGCCCCAGGGTGACGTGACGCTCGAGGAAGTGAAGAAGGGCCTGGGAGACGATATGGTCCTGTTGGACGGCATTCCGGCGATCTACTTCGACAAGACGTTCCCGGTGGAGGTTCTGGTCGAGTGCGCGCGGCGGGTGATTGAGCTCTTTGCGCCCAGGCTGGTGCTGGGGATCTCGGACGAGATTTCCTCCAGCGGGGACATCGAGCGGATCCGGATCGTGGGGGATATCGTGGAGCAGTACAACGCGCGGTTTGGGGGCGCATCTTGACTCCGCAACCAGACTGCGGGGATGGACAAAGTGGGGCGGGCGTCTCGCCTGCCGCTCTCAAGCGCCCCCACCGACTTTACGTCGGTGGAGCAGTGATTTTGCTCCAGAGCAGTCACGCTCTCCATGATCGCCCCCGCCGACTTTATGTCGGTGGAGCGGTGGTTTTCCTCTCGTTTTCGAGCCCGATACGGCGACAGTGTTGGAGAAGGCGCGAATGGGCGCCAACAATTCATGGCAAGCACAGCGACGGGTTTCAATCATCGCTCCACCGACATAAAGTCGGCGGGGGCGCGGATGAATAATATGCCCGATTCTGGAGCAAAACCACCGCTCCACCCACGTAAAGTCGGCGGGGGCAATTCGGTGGCGGAGCGAAGATGCGCCCGCGGTTCGGGTAGCCCAAGAAATCATTTGCGGATATTCCAAGGCATTGGCACAATGTGTTGTGAGTCCATTCCGCTGGAAGAAGCACGGAACATGAAGGCAAAAACACCTCGCAAACACAGTAAAATCTCGAAAGCTGCGCCGGAGAAACCCTCACGGCCAAAACCGGCGCGCGGCAAAGCCGCGCGGGCAAAGTCCCCGTCGGCCGCGCCGCGGCCCGACGCGGCGGGGCATTTCGGCCAGTTCGGCGGACGCTATGTCCCCGAAACGCTGATGCCGGTCCTGTTTGAGCTGGAGAAGGCTTATCTCGAGGTGCGCGACGATCCTTCGTTTCGGAAGGAGCTCGACCTTCTGCTCCGCGATTACGCGGGACGCCCCACGCCGCTCTTCTTTGCCCAGCGCCTGAGCAAGGCGGTCCACGACGGAAGAGCGCGTATCTATCTCAAGCGCGAGGACCTCTGCCACACGGGCGCCCACAAGATCAACAACACCCTCGGCCAGGCGTTGCTCGCCAAGCGCCTGGGCAAGCCCCGCGTGATCGCCGAGACCGGCGCGGGACAGCACGGCGTCGCCACCGCCACCGCCGCCGCCCTGCTGGGCCTCGAATGCGACGTGTTTATGGGCGATGAGGACATCCGCCGGCAGGAACTCAACGTCTTCCGGATGAAGCTCCTCGGCGCGCGGGTCATCCCGGTCCACAGCGGTTCCCGCACGCTCAAGGACGCCACCAACGACGCTCTGCGCGACTGGCTGGCTCGCTGCGAGGACACCCACTACATCATCGGGTCTGTTGTCGGCCCACATCCTTTCCCGATGATGGTGCGGGATTTTCAGAGCGTGATCGGCCAGGAAACGCGGCGGCAAATCCTGGAGAAGGAGGGCCGCCTGCCCGATCACCTCGTCGCGTGCGTGGGCGGCGGCTCCAACAGCATGGGGCTGTTTGCGCCGTTCTACGACGAGCGGTCCGTGCGTTTCCACGGGTGCGAGGCCGCCGGAGAAGGAATCGAGACGGGGCGACACGCCGCGACCATTTCGATGGGCCAGGTAGGGGTTTTCCACGGCGCCCGCGAATACGTGCTTCAGAACGACGACGGCCAGATCCTCGAAGCGCACTCCATCTCCGCCGGGCTGGACTATCCCGGCGTGGGGCCGGAGCATTGCCATTATGCCGAGTCGGGCCGCGGGCAGTATCTCTCCGTCACCGATCAGGAGGCCCTCGAAGCCACCACTCTCCTGTGCCGCACCGAGGGGATCATCCCCGCGCTGGAGAGCGCGCACGCCATCGCCGCGCTGCACCGGATCGTCGAGCAGGCCGAGCCGGGGGCGATCGTCGTCGTGTGCCTTTCGGGCCGCGGCGACAAGGACGTCTATACTCTCAAGGACCGGATAGGCTGTAGGCTTTAGGCTTTAGGCTTGAGGCTGTAGGCTTTAGGCTTTAGGAAAAACAGAAGAGAGGGGTTTCTCAAGCCTACAGCCTCAAGCCTACAGCCTCAAGCCTACAGCCTAAAGCCTACAGCCTACAGCCTAAAACCTACAGCCTAAAGCCTACAGCCTACAGCCTAAAGCCTAAAGCCTCTTCTCCTACTTGCCATCCAACAACCACTGGTCAAACCCAAAGGGATTCGAGGGAATTTCCGCTTTGGATTGTCCGGAAGCCTGCGAGACAGTCTCCTGCAACTTCTCGGGCATCGCGATCTGGGTGTTCGCGGCTGTGTTGACCGACACTTCCACTTCTACCACGATATGACTCTTCTGGTGGCTCTTTGTCTCGCTGCCAAACAAGTAGCCAAGGTAAGGGATATCGGAGAGGAGCGGGATGCCGGTCTTTTGTTTGGCCTTCGCTTCGCGGGTTAGGCCGCCCAGGACCAGAGTCTCGCCGTCACGCACGCGAACAAACGAGGTGATGGAGCGTTCGCTGGTCATCGGCAGTCCGGCCGGCGTGTAACCGCTCACGTCGGAGGTGGAAATCCGGATGCCCATTTCGGTGGTCTCGCGGCCGACGTAGGGCAGCGCATCCAGGAAGAATCCGGCCTGTCCGTTGTGATTGTAGTTCAAGAAGCGGCCCCACGCTCCCAGGTCTCCCGAATCGCCGGGACCCTTGACTGTCTGCCGGGAGCCGGCGGGAGTGTTGTAGAGATCCTTGTTCATATCTCCGGTGACAGTGAGGTTGGCGACAGGAGTGGCGGAGGCCCAGCTGGCCCAGTTGCCGCTGACGGCGCGGATCGTGCCCGTGGCGGCTACTTTCGCCTTGCCCTTGGTTTGCAGGAAGTCCAGGTAGGAGGCGGTGATCCAGGCGCTGTAGCTGCCGTAAACCTGTGTGCCGCCGGCGTCCCACCGGCCCACCGATCCATCCGCCGGAGGTGTGATACCGCCAAACGGGTTGAAAATGCTGCTGGCGCGCCGCATGTTCTCCTCCAGATGCTGCGTGCCATATAGGAACTCGAACAGGTTGCGCCCTGGTCCGTTTTTCCACGCGAGAAAGTCCAGTCCGATTTTCGTCATGTTCTCGTCCGTGATCTCATAGACCTTCACGTCGAGTTGGACTTCGCTGACGGGGATATCCACCTTGTTTGCCCATTCGAGGTAATTCTGGCACTCCCCGGGATCGTTGGAGTGGGTGACGGAGTTGTTCAGATGGTCAATCGAAGACCGCGCTATCTGGTTGGAGGCGCGGTCCGCGGCAAACCGGTCCACGATGTCAATATCGCGGAATTTGGCCTGATAGACCACCCGGTCGGTGCCGTCCTTGGCCGCGCGGACCCATTCCTTATCGAGGGCCGCCATCGCGTCTTGCAGGTAGGGCAATTGCCACGTGGGGCAGGTGACGGAGAGGAAGTATTCCTTTTTCTCCTTGTCGCGGACGACCTCGACGCTGCCGCCTTCGATGCCGGTGATGGCGCGGGCGATCTCCCGCAGTTCGCGCACCGGCGCGTTGCGGATCGGGCCGATAAGCGCTGGCACAAACTCGTTCACGTTGATCTTTTGGTTGGTGCGAAGAACCTTCGTCACTCCGCTTTTGGGGTCCAGATTGATCTGATCTTCCTGGTGCAGATAGTCATCAATCCGGCTATTGGTCTCCCCCGCGGAGTAGCCGGGCGCGGGGCTTGGAACCGCTACCTTCTTGGTGATATCGCCGGCGTGCTGGTAATAGGTGGCAAACGCCGAGCCTGAAAGCAGGGTCAGGGCAATCGCGGCGCTTGCGATTTGTCTGGCAATCTTATTCATTTTCGTTTCTCCTTGTTTGGATGCGTTGTACATCACAGAGGCTGTTGTGGGGCTGTCGTTTCACCTGTCTTCTGGGAAACGAGAACCCGCTCACTGGTTCTCGACTTCCCGGATCACGCTCTGCTGATCCGCCGTAACTGCGCCGTCGCGGATTATCCTGGCGTTAATCACTTGCACCACCGTCGCGCTCTTCTTGGAGGTGCTCTCCGAGCCGAACAGATAGCCGATCACGGGAATGGACCCCAGTATGGGAACCTTGTTTGCGCCTTTGATGGTTTGCTCCCTGCTCATGCCGCCCAGAACCACTTCCTCGCCATCCCCAGCGCTGATTTTGCTTTCGGATTCGCGCGCGGCAATCATGGGGACGCCGGCGCCGTCAAACCCCGCCAAGTCCGAAATCTTCGACAGAATCTCCAGGTTCACTTTCTGGCTCCCGATCGTGGGAGTCACCTGAAGCTCCACCCCTACTTCCTTTACGCCCGATTCGAGACGGCGGTCGTTGACCGTGTTGGGGGCGATCTGGGCCTGGCCGGGATCCTGAGGCAGTATCTTTCCGGTTGCGGGGGCCGCGGCGACCGTGACCGTATTGTACGGCACGTGATCCACCGACTTGAAAATCGCTTCCTGGCCGTTTAGCACTGACACACTGGTGTTGGTCATGATGCGGGCCTTGCCCTTGACGGCGAGGAAATCGAAAAACGCCGAAGGAACATCATAGAAGAACGCCCCGCCGTGGCCATAGGCGTTCATCGAGCGCTGGGGCAACCCGGCAGTCCCGGCGCCGGAGTCGAACTGGGTGGGTGAACCCTTGACGCGCTCGTACTCTCCGAAGGTACCCAGGGAAAACAGCCCCCGTCCGGGTCCGTTCTTCCAGGATTGGAAATCCAGTCCGAGCTGGCCGTCGTTGGTGACGCTCACCTCATAGACCTTGGCCGCCACAGAAACTTGGGGGCTCGGGACGTCATACCTGCTTAAGGCGTCCATGACTACCTGGACGCCGGAGGGGGAACCGCTGACATAGAGCGAATTGGTCTCCGGGTCGGGAATCGAAGCGACGTCGGTCGAGCCAGCGGGTCCGGCGTTGAGCAAGAGGCCACTGACGAAGCTGGTGTCTCCGGCGCGGCGGTTCTTGAGGGGCACATACTGGTATTCGGTGCCGCTGGAGGAGGTGAGCTTCGGCCGGTCCAGCGCGCCCATGAGTTCGTCCGCCTTTGGAATCTGGTACTCGGGAACAACCACCAACACCATGCCGCTTTGTTTGTCCGGCGCGGCAAAACAGGACATGATGCCGTTTTCCACGGCCACAAAGTCATGGCAGAGGCGATAGGCGAACGCGCCGGGGTTGACGTTCTTGAACTCGTAAACCTTGGGCACGTAGCGGTTGATCTGCGCCTTGTTACTCGTGCGCAGGACTTTTATCACGTTCTGCCGCGGATTTTCGGGATCGTTGGGGTCCTCCTTGATCTGCGCCGGCGCCTTTGTGCCGGCGGGGTTGTCCTTCTTGGCCGTCATTTTTGTCTGGGCCGGCGCCGTGCCGCAAACAAGCGCGAAAACGGCGAGCAACACTGCAATGCTCCTGGTCATGTTTCGATCCTCCTTCTCTATTGGTCTGGTGCGCCTCGGAACGCAACACCAGGGACTGCCTGAGCTAAGACAAGGCGGTTATCCGACAGCCCGCTGGATTGTGAAGGAGAAATCCCTTGCCGGACTGAAACGTGACAACCTCCTAGTGCTTGGACTGTGGCGGCCGCGCGGGCTCGCACCGCGACGCCTCCAACCCCTCCGGCAACGCCGGTTTGTGCCGGACAATATCTCCTTCTATCAAGTAGATGATCTCCTCAGCGATGTTGGTGGCATAGTCGGCGATGCGCTCGAGATGCCGGCTGGCCGAAAGATAGCTGAGGAGTATCTCGATGTGTTCGGGATTCCGGCGCGCGGACTCGCTCACCTTGGCGTACATCTCGCGGTTCATCTCGTCCACCTCGTCATCCGAGGCGCGCACCTGATGGGCCAGGTTCGCGTCCATTCTCATCAGGGCGTCCAGGCTGTGTCCCAGCATGGCCAGCGCTTTCCGGTGCATCCCGGCCAGGTCGAAGGGAATCGGTATCGGCTCCTGGGTGCACAGAAACAATGTGCGTTCGGCCATGTTCACGGCGAGATCCCCCACCCGTTCGATATTGTTGTTGATGTGAAGAACCGCGATGATGAAGCGCAGGTCCACGGCCACGGGCTGGTGCAGCGCGAGGATTTTGAGGCATTCCTCTTCTATGTCCACCTCGGCCTGATCTATCTCCGCGTCCCCGTCAATGACCTCGCTCGCAAGATCGGGATTTCGTTCCTCCAGCGACCTGACCGCCTTTTGGACGCGGTCCTCGACCACGGCGGTTAGAGAAAGAATCGCCTTCTTGAGTTTCTCGATTTCCGTTTCCAGATGCCTGGACATTTTCCTGTCCTCCTGTTTCGACTCATCCGAAGCGGCCCGTGATGTAATCCTCGGTCCGCTTGTCGTCCGGCTTCGTGAACAGCCTCTGAGCCGGCCCAAACTCCACTAAGATTCCCTCATACAGGAAAGCGGTGTAATCCGAAACTCGGGCGGCTTGTTGCATGTTGTGCGTGACGATCACAATCGTGTATGCGCCCCTGAGTTCGCCCATCAGGTCCTCGATACGCGCCGTCGAGCGTGGGTCGAGGGCCGAAGTAGGCTCGTCCATCAGCAGGATTTCCGGGTTCACCGCCAGCGCCCGCGCGATGCAGAGGCGCTGCTGCTGCCCACCCGACAGCCCAAGCGCGTTCTGGCGCAGACGGTCCTTCACCTCTTCCCAAAGCGCGGACCGAACCAGACTGCGCTCGACGATCTCCGCAAGCTTGGCGCGGTTGCGGATTCCCTGAAGGCGCGGGCCATAAGCCACATTGTCGAAAACCGTTTTCGGAAAGGGATTGGGCTTCTGAAAAACCATTCCCACCCGCTGACGCAACGCAATCACGTCCACGTTCGGGCTGTAGACATTGTGGCCGTCAAAGATAAGTTTGCCGGATGCGGCGCAAGAAGGGATGAGATCGTTCATCCGGTTGATGGCCCGCAGAAAGGTGCTCTTGCCGCAGCCCGAGGGTCCGATGATCGCGGTGATCTGTCCCGCTGGAATATCCAGCGTGACCTTCTTCACCGCTTCGCTCGCGCCATAGAAAACGGAGAAGTCCCGCGCCGAAAGGTGAGGCCGGAATTCCTGGACGGGCGCTTGCGGCCGTTTTTGCACCGCGCCTTGGACCATGGTCATCAGGCTTCCCATAAAGCCCTTTATCCTTTCAGTTTTTTCGACATCCGCGCTCTCATCACAACCGCCGCGAAGTTCAGAAACAAAACCACCAGCACCAACGTGAGCACCATGCCATACTGGACGTGGCGCAGTTCGTCGAGTTTCTGGTGCTCCGTGGAAAGGTTGTACACGTTCCAGGAGAGAGCGGGAGTGGGCTGCGAAAGGGTTTGCCAGAGTTTGAGCGGTTCGCCCACGCTGACCGCGGCGGTGAAGATAATCGGTGCGGTTTCTCCCGCCGCCCGGCCCATGCTGATCACAATCCCGGTGAGGATGCCCGGCAGCGCCGCCGGAAGAAGAACGGTGATAACCGTGCGCCACTTGCTCGCGCCCAGGCTCAGCGCGGCCTCCTTGTAGGTGTGGGGGACCGAACGGATGGCCTCCTCGGAGGCGCGGATCACCGTCGGCAGGATCACCAGCGCGAGTGTAAGCGCTCCGGCCAGCACGCTCTTGGAGTTGGAGACGTGAATGGTGTTGATGAAGAAGGCAAGGCCGAAGAGGCCGAAGACAATGCTCGGAACCCCGGCGAGAGCGCCGATAAGGGCGCGCAGAAGACTGTTGAGTCGGCTCTGCCGCGCATACTCCGTCATGTAAATGGCGGAAACGAGCCCCAAAGGAACGGCAAAGAGCATGGCGCCCAGGGCAAGGTAGATAGTTCCAAGCAATTCCGGCCAGATCCCGCCGAAGAAATGCGAGTCCTTGGATACATCGGTCAGGAACCGCCAGTAAAGAGTGAGGCGGGGCCGAAGCATGTCCTCGGCATGTTTTTCGATATAAGGGAACAGGGGTTCCAGAGACGTGCCCTTGAAATCCTGGGCGCGCGGCGTCCGGACTTTTCGGCCCATCTGGGTGGGATCGGAGTAGTCATAACTCTGTCGGTACAAGACGTCCTGAAGCTTGATTTGCGCGCGATCCCAGCGGGTCTGGCCGTATTGCTGGCGTGGCAGAACGGGCTGCTTCTCGCCAGGGCGCGGTCCCAGAAGATCGCGTAGCGCGTCCTCCAACTGCTGGAGAGGTTCCTTGTACTTCGGCCGTTCGGATGCCGGTTTGGTTCTCAAATCCTTCTTGAAGGAATCCAGCATTTCGTAAACGGGTTGGCGCGCCTGGCGGGCCAGCGCCGCTTCCGAGTGGATTTTTGCCCGGTCACCACGCTCAAAGAGATCAAGCGTCATCCGCCGGTGCTCGACCGTCGCTCTGAAAACAAACGCTTGCAGCCCGCGCACGAAGATCGGCGCAAGGATAATCACCAGGGACGCGGCCATCAGGGTAATGGAAAAAAAGCCCAGGCCGGAAAAGGAGCGGTCCAGAATCTTGCGGGACGTCAAACGCATGGGGTCATCCTCCGGCCAGTTTCCGGCGCGTCCGGCGCATCGCCCACTCGCTCGCCAGGTTGGCCACGAAGCATATCGCCAGCAAGCACGCGGCCATTGCGAAGAGCACGTGGTAGCGCGCCGAGCCGGTCACGTGATCCGCCTCGCCCATGTCTCCGGCGATAGTCGCGGTCAGGGTCCGCACCGGTTCCATGTAGTTGTACCAGGGCGATGGTATCTTCGCGGTGTTCCCCGAAGCCATCCACACCACCATCGTTTCGCCCATCGCGCGCATCACGCCGAGGATGACGGCGGCGAGAATCCCGGAGGAGGCGGCGGGGATGACGACGCGGACGACAGTCTCGGCCCGCGTCGCCCCCAACGCGTAGCTGGCCTCGCGCAGCTCGCGTCCCACGGCCTGGAGCGCGTCTTCCGACACGCTCACGACCGTGGGCAGGGCCATGATGCCCAGGATGATGGAAACGTTGAGCGCGTTGGCGCCGCTGGCGATCTCCAATCGGCCCAGCTTGGCCGATAACCACCAGAGGCACACAAAAGATCCAACGCTCAGAACCGCCATCGTTCCCCAGCGCACGGGGGAATATGCCTTCGGAACCGCGCCGGAGACGCGGCCCGCCGCCACGTCGGCAAGAATGATGACCACCAAGGCGCCCATCGGCGCCCCCATCAACCAGACAGCCACAGACAGCAAGTGTCCGCCGTGCTCTTGCAGGAGCGGGGCCAGCACCACCAGGGCAAAGAAGCCGTAGGCCACCGACGGGATCGCCGCCAACGTCTCGATCACCGGCTTGATGGCCTGGCGCAGATTGAAGGGGAGCACGTCGCTGAGGCAAACCGCCGCCGCCACACCCATCGGCACGGCAAACACCGCCGCTCCGAGCGTAACCAAGGCACTGCCCGCGAAAATGGCCAGGGCGCCGAACTCCGCAGGCTCGCGCGAGGGAAACCAGTTGGCGCTGGTGAAGAACTCCGTGAAACCCCGGAGTTTGAAGAATGGGATGGCGTCCTTGAGAATGAAGTAGAAGATGAACAGCACGGCAAACGACGAGCACACAGTCACCGCCAACAAAAAGGACTGGCCCATCAGCGCCGCTAGTCTTCTTCTTACGGAGGCGCCCCTGCCCAGCAACAGGTTGGGTTGTTGCCGGGCCGGCGCTGGTGCTGCTCCGATCTCCATACTACTGTTGGCCATTTTCAGATCGCGCGCGCGGAGGGGGTTTCCCTCCGCGGGCGCTCAATCTCCTTAGTATTCGGTCACCGGCACGAAACCTATGTTCTCGATAATCTCCTGCCCCTTTTTGCTCAGGTACAGCGTCGTGAAGGCGTGCAGGTGCGAACCCAAGGCCGGGTAGCCGTTGGTGAACATGAAGAGCGGGCGGGAAATCGGGTATTTCCCGGTGATCACGGTTTCCCGGCTGGGTTCCACGCCGTTGATCGCCAGGGCCTTGACGGTCTTATCCACAAAGCCGAGTCCGACGTAGCCGACAGCGCCCTGGGTGCTTTGCACACGCTGGCGGATCGCGCCGTTCGAGCCGGCGTATTCCACGCCCTGGGTCATTTTCTGTTTATCCAGGGCCAACTCTTCAAACGCCTCGTAGGTGCCGCTGTTGGTGTCGCGGCTGATAACCACGATCTTGGCGTCCGGCCCGCCCACTTCCTTCCAGTTGGTGATTTTTCCGGTGTAGATGTCCGCCACCTGCGCCTTGGTGAGCGCCTTCACGGGATTGGCGGGATGGATGATGACCGCGATGCCGTCCATCGCGACCGCGTGCGCCACGGGTGTCACGCCTTTCTCGACGGCCGCCTTGAACTCCTCCGGCTTCATGAAGCGCGACATATCGGCCACGTCGCACGTGCCGTTGATGAGGCTCTTGGCTCCGTTGCCGGAACCGGACTCGGCGACCGTGATCTTCACGCCCGAGTTCCTCTCCATGTAGTATTCGGCAAAAGCCTTGGCAATGGGGCCGACCGTGGTCGAGCCGTCCACGGTGATCTTGGTTTCCTTGTTCTTGCCCTCTTGCGCGTTGGCTCCACACAGCCCAAGAGCCGTCAGCAGGATTGCTGCGAGTGTTATTCGTGTTCTCATGATCTTGCCCTCCTCTCACTGTCCGGATTACAGCACACGATTGTTAGGACTACGCTAAGAGGAAGCAAGGAATCGGTCAGAATGCGCGAGGAGTTCGTAGTGCGGGCTTCAGCCCGTCTTGTGGCCGCCTGGAGCCCGATATCCATCAATAGGAAATCGAAGCGCCACTAGATTGGAAGGCAAAGAAGAATTCAGGATGAGGCGGCGCCAAGGGGCAGCCGTATGTGGAAGGAACTGCCCCGGCCCACCATGCTCTCCACCGAGAGAGCGCCCCCATGCGCCTCCACGATGTGCTTGACGATGGCGAGCCCCAGTCCCGTGCCGCCCTGCTTGCGGCTGCGGGCCTTGTCCACGCGGTAGAAGCGCTCACCCAGCCGCGACAAATGCTCCGGAGCAATGCCACAGCCGTCATCGTGTACCGAGATGAGCGCCTCGCTCCCCTTGAGAATTGCCTCGACGCGCACCGTGGCGCCGGATTCGCTGTACTTGATGGCGTTGTCAATCAGATTGACCACTGCCTGCGTGCACAACGGCACGTTCACCTGGGCCGTCAGGTCATCCGGGCAGTTGATCTCAATGGCTATGCTCTTTTCCGCCGCCTTTACGGCGCATGCTTCGACCGCCTCGCGCAAGAGGTCCGGCAAATGCGCTTCCTGCTTCTCGAGCATCGCTCTTTCCGCGTCCTGCTCGATGCGCGAAAGAAGAAGCAGATCCTCAATGATCGTATTCAGGCGGTCCGCGTGCTTTGCCACAACGCCGAGAAACCTCTCGGCCTCCTCGCGGTTGTCCAGCGCGCCCTCCAGGAGGGTTTCCAGGTAACCCTTGATGGAGGTGATGGGCGTTTTCAACTCGTGGGAGACGTTGGCTACGAATTCCCGGCGCAGGTTTTCCAGCCGCCGCAACCGCGTGACGTCGTTGAGCACAATCACCGCTCCGATCCGGTCGCGCCGCGCATCCCGCAGGGCCGCCCCATGGACCTGTAGAAAACGCTCCCCGCCCTCTTCACGGAGCACAACGTTCCCCTCGCGCGGATTATCCACCGAGAGTGTCTCACTCACGAACCTCTGAAGATCCACGTTCCGCACGATTTCCCGGATGGTCCTTCCTCGCGCGGACTCCTGCGCAAATCCCAGCATTCGGGCTGCCGCACGGTTCACCGTGATCAGCCGCTCATCGGCGTCCACCGCGATAACCCCTTCGACCATGCTGGAGAGCGCGGCTTCCTGCTCGTTGCGCTGCCGGATGATCGTCTTGATCCTATCATCGAGTTGCTCGGCCATCTCGTTCATGGCCTTGGCGAGGCCGCCCACCTCTTCCGAATCGGGAACTGGGATCTTGGCGCTGAACTCGCCTCGCGCGAAACGCAGCACGCCCAACCGGATATCCTCCAGCGGGCGGACGATCTTTCGGTAAACAGCAAAACTGATAACGGCCCCCAGAACGGCGATGGCCAGCCCGCCCAAGGCAATATGAATGTAAAGCGTCCTCAGCAGTTCCTCCACGTGGGCAATGGAAAACGCCGTCCGAACCACCGCCACGGTCTTTTCCTTTTCCACAATGGGGAGGGCCACATACATCATGCTCTGCTTGAGTGTGGCGCTCCTACGCGTGGCTTTGCCGATCTTCCCGGCCAGGGCTTGAGCCACTTCGGGGCGTGAGGAGTGATCGTCCATGCCGGCGGGGTTCTCGTCGGAGTCGCCTATGACCTTGCCGGACGGCAGGATGACAGTGATACGGGTTCCCGTCCGCTTGCCTTGCCTCTTGCACAGAAGGTCCACGGCTTCCAAGCGGCCTGCGCTCAGGAAATCCCGCACGTCGTCCTCCAGCAAGCGGGCCCTGCACTCCAGGTCCTCCGCCGCGCGCTGGAGATAGAACCACTTGGCGGACTCCGAGGCATACCAGCCGACCGCCAACAAGGAAACGGCCGTGATCAGCAGAAAGGCCGCGTAGAGTTGCCACACCAGTCTTTTCTTCGCCACGGTTGACTCTTACTCCTCGAACTTGTACCCCACGCCGCGTATGGTTTCGATGTACTTCCCGCATTCCCCTAGCTTCTTGCGCAATCCCACAATGTGGACGTCCACGGACCGGTCGGTCACCGGGCAGTCCTCTCCGCGTACCGCGTTGATGATCTGATTGCGGGTGAAGACCCATCCCGGTCTCCGCGCCAGGAAGTGGAGCAGCCGGAACTCCGTATTCGTGAGTTCCACGGGCTTTCCTCGCGCCAGGACTTCACGGCGGCCCGGAGTAATGGTCAGATCATGGATCCGGATAGGCGCCTCCTCGGCGGGAAGACTCTCGACGTTGCGGCGCAAGACGGTGCGCACCTTGGCAACGAGCACCCGGGGGCTGAAAGGCTTGGTGACGTAGTCTTCCGCGCCAAGTTCCAGACCGGCCACGACGTCCGCCTCCTCGCCCCGCGCAGACAGGAAGATGACGGGTATATGGGCGGTCTTGGCGTCGCCCTTGAGCGCCCGGGCAACCGTGAAGCCATCCGCTCCAGGCAACATCAGGTCCAGCACCACCAAGTCGGGCAGCTTCGCCTTTGCCGCCCGGATCGCCTCCTCGCCGGTGGAAACACAAGTAACCCGGAAGCCGTCTTTCGCCAAGTTGTACTTGACCAGATTGAGAATATCCTCTTCGTCGTCCACAACCAGGATGTGCTTTGTCATAAGGTCTCCCGATGCCCACAAAGACTTGCCGCGAATGCGCTTACGCCGCGGCGCCCTCCGGACTTGAGAAGGCGCCTGTCATTCCGAGGGGACGGACCCCTCGCTCACCCGGCACGTGTACGGGTTCACTACGTAGGAAACGCCGGGGTTCTCCCCTGCTTTCGTGTCCGCGGGATCTCTCTCCAGCGTCACTTTCCCATATCTCCGCGCGGCGAATCCCGCTTCCATGATCACCTTGTCTTTTCCCTTCGTTGATCTCGCCCGCATTCCCTGATCTTATAGTCCTCTTCCGCTTTGGAGTCAATGCGTAAAGGCACGGGTTTGAGGGAAGGGCGGTCTTGGAACATGGGTTCTTTGGCCGGTTGTGCCAGGGCCGTGGGATGGACGGACACGGACAAACACGGACGAACACGGACGGAACGGTGAGGGAGAATGTCATTTCGCAAGACAATCAGGGGAAGGGACGGTTTCCGGGTAGAGGCCTCTCGGTGTGTTCTTTGGGATTGAACGGGTCCGCGATTTGTGGGATTGTTAGGGAAGTGATTTCGTTGTGGAGGAATGGGAGATGGCTCAATTACTGGCGCGATCAGGTGCTGAGACGGGATCGGTGTTCGATCTGAGCAAGGAAGTAACCACGGTCGGAAGGAATCCCACCAACGACCTGGTGTTGAATGATAACACGGTTTCCCGCTTCCACGCGCGTATCAAGCGCGGTGGAGAGCTCTACGGGGTCGAGGATTTGAAAAGCACGCATGGAACCTTCGTCAATGGCGCATTGATTGCCGGGGAGCAAGCGCTGAAAGACTCCGACCGGCTCCGCTTTGGCCGCACGGAGTTCCTCTTCAAGGCAGGGGAATCCGCGCGATTGACAGAGGACACCGTTCCGGAATTCGCGGAAAACGGCTCTGCGCAAGCGGTGGCGGATGATGAGATGGCGATGTACCTGGACTCGGCCGCGATCAGGGTTTCCAACGCGCCGAGCCCGGAAAACGCCAACCTGTCGGGGTGGCGCCTGGACGTTCTGTCCCAGGTGGCCGACGCCCTGCAGTCGGCAACGAGTGAGGAAGATCTCCTCGGCGCCTTGATGGAGGTACTGTTCGACGTTTTCAAGCCGGACCGGGGCGTGATCTTCCTGAGCCAGGAACCCGGCGGAACACTGGTGCGCAAACTGGCAAAGCCGGACCTGGCGGAAATGCCCGTCAGCAAATCCATCGTCTACTACGCCGTCACCAGGCGGATGTCGCTGATGGTGCCCGATATCGTGGAAGACGAGCGGTTCCAGAAGGCCAGCAGCGTGCTTCTGCACTCGATCCGGGGGGCGCTTTGCAGCCCGCTGATCCGGAAGGCGAAGATACTGGGAGCCGTGTACCTGGACAGGAGAGTGGAGCCTTTTGAGGACAGTCGGGAGAATCTGATCCTCCTGAACATCATCGCCACCTACGCCGCCATCTCGCTGGAGAACGCCATGCTGGCCCAGGCGGAGAAGGCCAGGGAGGAAGCGGAGGCGGCCAACCAGGCCAAAAGCGCCTTTCTTGCAAGTATCTCCCACGAGATTCGGACGCCGATGAACGCCATCCTGGGGTTCACGCAGCTGCTGCTTCGCGATCCGGCGCTGACGCTTGAACAGAAGGAGTATCTGCGCGCCATCGCCAAGAGCGGGGACCACCTGCTGACGCTCATCAATGACGTGCTCGAGATGTCCAAGATCGAGGCCGGCCGCGCCTCGTTCAACCCGAGTTGTTTTGATCTGCATGCCCTGCTGAAGGACCTGGAAATGATGTTCCGCGACCGGGCCGGGGCCAAGGGGGTTGTCTTTGTCATGGACGCAAGCCCGGAGGCGCCGCGCTGCCTGGTCACAGACGAGGGCAAACTGAGGCAGGTGTTCGTCAATCTCCTCGACAATGCCGTGAAGTTCACCGAGGAGGGCAGCATCACGGTCCGGATTTGCGTGTCCGAAGGGGAACCGCGGGCGAGGCGGCTCGAAGTGGAGGTGGAAGACACCGGGGCGGGCGTATCCGGCGAAGATATCGGCCGCATCTTCAACTACTTCGAGCAGGCGGCGGCCGGCAAGAGGTTCCAGGGCGGCACCGGTCTGGGTCTGGCCATCAGCAAGGAGTTCGTGCGCATGATGGGGGGCAACATAACCGTCACCAGCGAGCCGAACATGGGCAGCGTTTTTCGCTTCGACATCCCCATCGAGGAGGGGAAAACCGAGGATATTCCGAAGAAGGGCGAGCACCGCCGGGTGCTTGGCCTGAGAGCGGGCCAGGAAGAGGTCCGTATCCTGGTCGCGGACGACACCGACAGCAACCGCCGGCTGCTGTCGAAGATTCTGAGTCGGGCCGGCTTCGTTGTGCGCGAGGCGGTGGACGGCGAGCAGGCTCTGAAAGCTTATGAGGAATGGCGCCCCAACCTGGTGCTCATGGACATGGCAATGCCCGTTATGGACGGTTACGAGGCCACCCGGCGGCTGAAGTCCACGCCGGAAGGGATGCAGACACCGGTTATCGCCGTAACGGCCAGCGCTTTCGTGGAGGAAAGAGACGCGATTTTCGCCGCGGGCGCGGACGATTTCATCCGCAAGCCCTTCAATCATCAGGAACTATACGAGAAGATCCAGGCGTATCTCGGCGTGGCTTACATGTACGGCGTGGAGGACTCTCCTTCGCCGCAAGTTGCCGCATCCTCAGGGAGTCAGGCGCTGCGGCCGGAGGCACTGGCGATCCTGCCCGGAGACTTGGTGAGCCAGATGCGCGATGCCGCCGTGAATGGGCACATTGACCGGTTGAGGGTGCTGATTGACGGCGTTCAGAACTACAGCCCGCAGACCGCGGAGGCTCTGCGGAACCTGGCCGCGGCCTATGATTACGAGACTCTCATCACGCTCCTCCAGAGCGCGCAAGCCCGCTGACGGGAAAGGCGAGACGATGGCGGACGCGAAGACAGGACCCAGCATCCTGGTGGTGGACGACATGCCGACCAACCTCCAGCTGCTGGAGGGGATGCTGAGAAAACACGGCTATAACGTTCGTCCGTTCGCCAAGGGAAGTCTCGCGCTGGCCGCCGCGAAGAACGACCCTCCGGACCTGATCCTGCTGGATGTCAATATGCCGGAGATGGACGGGTATGAGGTTTGCCGGGTGCTCAAGTCCGACGAGAAACTCTCGGGAATCCCCGTGATTTTCATCAGCGCCCTCGGCGACACTCTGGACAAGGTCAAGGCCTTCGAGGCGGGCGGGGTGGATTATGTCACGAAGCCGTTCCAGTTCCAGGAAGTGCGCGCGCGGATCGAGACGCATCTTCGGCTCCGGCGGCTTCAGGATGAGCTGAAAGAGCAAAACCTCCAGTTGGAGCAGACCTGCAAACAGCTTCGCGAGCTCGAGGTCCTCCGCGACAACCTGACCCACATGATCGTCCACGATCTGCGCTCCCC
>Ga0315282_10008192_pt1 | contig 16953 bp, 14 predicted proteins | sample YL17G07_20_MG_FD_203693 | JGI IMG/M metagenome (GOLD analysis project Ga0315282, IMG submission 203693) | Sediment microbial communities from Yellowstone Lake, YNP, Wyoming, USA - YL17G07_20 | ecosystem: Environmental > Aquatic > Freshwater > Lake > Sediment | place: USA: Wyoming | collected...
CTTGCGCCAGAATCTCCTCCGCATGCCCGAAGCCGTAAACGTCGGCCGTGTCAAAAAAGTTGACGCCCAGCTCCACCGCCTTCTGAATGGCTGCGACGCTCTCCCGGTCGTCCACTTTCCCGTAGTCGTAGCCGCCGATCACGGCACAGCCCATGCCAAGGCGGGAAATTCTCAGGTCCGTCAGGCCGAACCTTACGTAGTCCAATCATTTCCTCCTGGGCGCCCCAAGGCTACTCGAACCAGGGTCAGAAGCGTTAGGAGAAGTATCCTCATGTCTTCCCGGAAAGACCGATTCCGCACATACTTAAGTCTCAGTTGGTTCTTCTCCGACCTGTATCGCGTCAAAAAAACTTGGTGGGCGTTCTCGGAGCCGAGCACCTTCCCAAGGTTCACAAACCGAATAGAAGAGTAGTCGGTGATTCCGGGAAGCACGGTCAGGATAAGCTTCTCTTCCTCGTTGTATTCCCGTGTATGCTCTTCAACTTCCGGCCGGGGACCGACCAGACTCATCTCACCTTTCACCACGTTTATCAGTTGCGGCAATTCATCGAGCTTGTACTTCCTGAGAAACCCCCCGACTCGGGTTATTCGGGGATCTTTGTCTGCCGTGGTCGTCCCCAAGCTCTCAGCCTTGGCACACATGGTTCGGAATTTGAAAATCCTGAAAGGCCTTCCATAACGGCCCGTCCGGACCCCGCGGTAGAAGACGGCTCCTTCACTCTCCAACTTGATGAGCACAGCAACGACCACGAAGAGCGGCGTGAGGATCACTAATCCCAGGAAGGAGAACATGATGTCCAGCAGACGCTTCAGCATCAATTGCGGCGGTCCTGTTTGAATAGTTCCTTGTTGGGCTGAGAGAGTACGAAAATCGTTTGCCAAGCCTGGCTCCTGATGAACGGCATCTTCAGCACCACCGAATCGATCGCCTCCAGAAGACTCAGCAAGCGCCGGAATATCCGGGTGTTCCGGAATGGGACCGCCGCGATCGTAAACAAATGATAGAACCTGGCATCCACGCGCCCAAAATAGCGCTTTGCCAGCTTCAGATCGCGTACCCGCATGATGTGCTCCGCCTCCCATTCCGTCCGCAAATGCGGTGTCCTCCTGCGATAGATCCGGAGCAGCGGGTTGTCCGCGAGACCTTCATTACAAATAATCGCACCATCCCCCTTTAGGACGCGGGCCATTTCCTCGAAGGCTTTTCCCAGATCCAGGTGGTGCAGCACTCCACTGACGACGATCAGATCGAAGCTGTTATCCTCGAATTCCAGAGCCTCGCAATCCATCACCTTAAACTGTGCGTTCCCAGTGACGCCCGAGCGGGCAGCCTCTTTCTGGCCATTTTCGACCGAGATATCGGAGATGTCAATTCCCACCGCATCAGCACCACCCTTGGCCGCCAGGATGGTGAGGAACCCAGCGCCACACCCATAGTCCAGCACTTTCTTGTTCCGGCACCTTGAAAGCAGCCAATCTGTCATAAAAGCTTTGCTCTGACGCGTAATGGAGTAAAACTTCTTGTTCGATCGGGTGGCGTCGAGTCGCCCCTCGTTCTCCCTCATCAAGTTGTGAAACTCCCGCTCTTTTCCCTTCCGCAGTTCCATGACGCTTTCCCCTTTGCACTTCAAAAGCCGCCGGACATTCCGGCCCTGGAATCCGTGTGGTGTGGCGCGGACAAGCTTCGGCAGCCTTGGAAATGAGGCCAACAATTGATTTCACTGGGAGCACTTAACCCGGAGAATCCCCGGGAACTTCCAGCTAGTTCATGCCCTCCTCGGTTGCGGGTGAATCACCACCACTTGTTTCAGGCAGACGTCCGCTCGCTCGTCCCTCGGCTGGTCGGCAGGAGAATCTTCTCCAATCTGTCAGCGAGCACCGTGATGTCATGAAACTCCATGACGTATTTCCTGCCGTTATCTCCCATGCGAACCCTTTCCTCCGGGGTCATGGCAATAAGCCCCTTGATGCCTTCCGCCAGCGCCTGGGGGTTCTGGGGCGGAACGACGACGCCGGCCCGAGCTTCGCTGACCGGGTTGTAACCGGGATTTCCAGCAAACAAAACGGGGCGCCCGGAGACAAGATAATCGCACAACTTGTTCCAACTGATTCCGTACCTGTACAACTGGGGAAGATCCTTCATCGAAAGGACAAACGCATCGGCCTCGCTCATAACCTTGGATAACTCACTTTTCGGGACCACATCTCGAAACTCCGCGTTTCTGAGGCCGAGCTCCTGCGCAAGCTTCACGAGGTTCTGCTTCTCGACCCCGTCCCCGACCAGGACGAAACGCACGTGGTTGCAGCCTTCACTCTGCAATACGTGGGCAGCGCGCAGAATGACGTCGATGGCGTTCGCGTTCACATGACCACCCAGGTACATCAGCGTGAAGGGATCGGAGGCCTTTCCCTCGTAGGGTTTGATGGTCTCGTAGCGCGTCAGATCCACGCCCTGCGGGATCCAAACAAACTTCTCCCGGGAAATACCCAGGGTGGCTGCGTACTCATCCATTCGCGGCCAGACCATGATGACCTTTTCCGCTTTCTGGAAGAGAAACTTCTCCAGGACTTTCATCATCCAGACCAGAGGGCTTCTTTCCGACAACATCCCGAACTGAACAAGCGTCAACGGCCATAGGTCCCGGACTTCAAAAACAAAACGGGTCCTTTTGACAAACGACACGCAGTAAGCCGACAGGGCTGCAATCGGGTGAACGGTTACGCCGATGACGACATCAGGTCTTTCCTTACGTCCTCGGGCAACCCAGAAAGCCCTCCATCCATACGTAAGCATGTTCAGGATGCGTCGCCAATTATTGCGCGAGTACGGGGGAGTCTTGATCCAGATGAATCGGACGCCGTTGAGCTCCTCTGACCTCCATTTTTCTCCGGGTTGGAGGCGAAGCTCTTTAAACTTGTAATGGTTGAAGCTGGAAGCGAAGATCGTTGCCGTGTGACCTTTGCGCACCAAGCCCCTCGCCAGATCGTAATGCCCTGTATAAGGCAGGTCCGGCGTCATAGCGTAATGGCAGAAGATCCACAAATTCATAATGTTCTCGGCCAGCGCGCGACCGCGGTCGACCCCTCAGGCGACTCGCTCACACCAATCAATTTTCGAGACAAATCCCGGGGTGAGACGGGATTGGTTTCGTCGAGCCAATGCGCATATCCGATCTGGCTAAAAGTAATCGTTTCTCATTGACCGATTAGCCTTTCCGGCGCGTTTGACCTCCCTTAACAACAAACTGGTGATCGTTTTGGCCGTGCCGCGTTTTGCGTATGCAATCGGGAGTGCCGCCAATCAGCTTACCCGAATGAACCACATGAGAGCAAGCAGCCGCAGCAACGACCATGTCCAACACTTCCTAAGGGAAACCGCAACCCTGAAGTCTCTGCGGGATCCCCGCGAGAACCCAGAGGAGCAGAACGGGATACTGCCACTGACCGTTAGCATCCTGAAAGGAATATCTTCCAAGATACTGATAATATCGGTCCTTAAAGAGCTTTGTTTCAGGGTCTTCCCTCCAGGCCATCGTCGCGAGAGAATGCTCTAATTCCATCAAGTCGGGATTGAAAAACGCAATCAAGCCCCATCCCATAATTGATCCTGAGTACATGCAAGGCAGATTTCGGAAATCACCTCTACAGTACAGGGACGGGGGGTAACCAAAATCCGGGCCGTGGTAACCGACCCTAAACCACCCGTCGCTTCCATCAAAGAAGTTGTTGAACAGCGGCTTCTGGAAATTCCCCTGGAAGACCCGGTACATCAATTGATTCGTAACAAGCTCGATATCGTGGGCGCTGGGAAAAGCCAGTCCCGTGGCTTTCCGGTTGTCGTATAAAGACCGCAGGAATACCGGCACACGATAAAAGTGGGAGACGTCCCAGCTTGTTCCTGGATGTGCTTTCTTATCCTTGGGAGTAGGGAAGGCTTCTCCGGTATAACCTGAGTAGGCGTAGGTCGGATGATCATCCATGTCTCCGTCAAAGTACGAGGCGCTGCCGACCACTTTCCCTTGGAAATTCCTGGTGTCCGGGTACAGGGTCCTTTTCTTTTGGAACAAGCGCACACCGATTTGGACTGCCTCTCGCAACCGTGCCTCTTCCTCCGGCTGAAGGGGGACCAGAGCAGGATCATTGGAATGAGCGCCCAGAATCTCGGCAGCCGTTGCGATCAGCCAGAGGTCCCGATCGAACATACCGCGTTGGTATGAGAGGTGGGGCTGCGAGGACGAACTCAAGATGGCCTTCCAGATAGCAACCAACTGTTTGGGGAGGTCCTTAGCTCCCCAATAATCCCATGTGGCTTCGTAGAGCAGCCGTATCAGGTGGTCGTGGACCGTCAAAGGAACGTACAATTTGAGGAAATCCTTCATCGCGGGGGTCCGCTCCGAGTTGGGTAGCGTGGTAATGCCTCGGATCAGTCGAGAAACCGGATGGAAGAATTGGCTGGTGCATAAGGTGCACTCGCGGATTCGCTTTTTTGCTGGTGTCTCCTGAATCCAAAGCAAAGTTCGTGTCGAGTCGTCCCCTTGGCCATCCAACAATTGCGTGCTCAGGACCGGCGACTTTTGGCGACGCATCTCGCCCAAAGTGGTGAAGCGGCCGTAGTAGGCAAGAAAGAATTCCGCCAGCTCGTTGAGCAGAGCCAAATCATGGCAGACGAGCCCCATGTTGACCCCGGCCCGAGCCGCGTATTCAAGATAATAGGCTTCCTGGGCAACCATCGAATCCCGGTCCGGCCACTGCGGGTCAAATTCCCATTTCTGCGGGGTCTCGTTCCAATTCACCCCAGAATAATGTGTAAGCCACTTGCGCCCCGTGGTCTCCCACGCCTTCCGCAAGTAGGTGTAATTGAGGTACGGCTCCGGCCAGGAAGGGACCGTAAGGCGGAAGGAATCCTGCATCTCTCCAGGCTCGATTCTCACGTAATAAGTTATCCCGGGCGCCAGACCCGCCTCGAGGACGTCCAAAGTCAGATGGTTTTGCTCTACCTCTTCCGCGAGAATCGGCTGACGAAGACCCGGACTGTCGTCCAGGATCACCCGATATCCGTGGACTTTGTGGAGGGCAGTCCAGTCGATCTGTAGCTTTCGGTTCGCAAAGTCCTGAGTGATCTTAACGCTTCCCTTAGCCGCGACTTTCGCTTGGAGCGTGAATCCTGCAATTAGGGTTACCCATCCCACAGAAAGCACCACGAGAGCGATACTGCGAGAGGGTCTCTCAGGCATTGGCCAGAACCTCCTCGTAAAGCGCCAGGAGCTTTTTCTCCTCGGTCCCCCAGTTGTACTTCTTCTCCACCGCTTCGCGCCCACGACGGCCCATAGCTTCGGCTTCTTCCGTATGGGTCAGTAAGTACTCAATCGCTCCGGCAATAGCCTGAGGATCGAGAGGGTTCACCACCAAACCACAACCAGCTTCGTCGACAATCTCACGCCACAGGGGAAAATCCGAGACGATAACAGGGATCCCCGCTGACATGTATTCGAAAAGCTTGTTTGGTTGGGACCTCACATGGTTCGGCTCAGGAAGGAAGAGAACCAAACCTGCCCTGACATTTCCGAAGAGCTGAGCAACGGCGCGCCGGCTAATAAGGCCTAACATTTCGACCCGGCTCCAACCGGGCAAACACGCAACTTCTTCCCGGAGATTTGGAGGTGAAAACTCCCCCGCCAGAATCAACTTGGTGGCAAGATCCCCCCGCACCAACCCCATGGCCTTCACCATCTCACGGATCCCTCTGATGGCGGTTATTCCTCCCGCGTACGCTACGCTGGCAGTGCGGTCGTGCCAACGTTTATCACAGCTTTCAATCATTTCCTCTTCTAAGGGAAAGTTCTGAATGAATGTCGTACGAGCGTTCAGTTTCCAAAAGCGATCAGCAATAGCAGGCGTGGCGGCGACTAATGCTGAGAAGCGGTGAGCGACAAAATCCTCGAACCTCCTCATCAGCCACCTTAACGGGCGGCGAACCCACTGACGCAAATAATACTTGGAAAGAATCACCTCCGGATAGTCCTCGTGGATGTCATAGATAACTTTCTTTCTCCGAGCCCGCAGGAGCAAACCCACGGGGATTAATTCGGGGTCGTGGAAATGATACAGGCGCGCGTTCAGACGGGCAGCCTCCCGGTAAACCTGCCAAACGGTCTTGGTCATTCGTGATATGCGCCCACCAGTCTTTGGAACCGCCTTGATCTGCACGCCGTGCACAACCTCATCTCTCCCGTGAGGAACAATCAGCGTGACCTCATATCCTGCCCGGGCCAGCGACTTACACTGTTTGTGAAAAATGCGGACATCAAACGGACTGTGGACTGAGGTCAGAACCCCTACCTTCTCCCCACTTTCAACTGCCAACGATTTCAACTCCCTTCCCTGCGCTACACTTCTGCCATTCCCGCAAAACGTCGCTACAGCTTCCCACGAAGACGTTTCCATGGGCCAGCAAGGCCAGGATTTCTTTATAAGCCGCGTGATACACAGCAGCATCTAAATCGTTGAAACGGTCAGTATGCCAGAGTATATTGATTACGCCCGAATATCTCCTCGCAATCTTGATGTACCGCTCAACCAGTTCCAGGATTCCTTCTACACTGACTTGTCCAAACAACCAGGAATCAAAGACCCCATCCATAATGGAGAGAGGTAGCTCCCAGAGTTTTGGAGTGCCTGTTTCCAAGCCGAAAACCTGAAACGGCCGTGTTGTACCCGCGCGGAAGCCGAAGTAAGTCGGCCAGCCGACTGTACTATCATATTGGAATCCACTTCCCGCCTGGATCCTCCACGAATCGGGGGCTCGGAACCTCAAGTAATGTTGACGTACGCCCATCACTGGCCCCTCAAGCACCGCCTCCAATCTCTTTTTTTCCTGCTTCAACCGGCTCGGATTGAGGAAGCTGAAATACGACCCGTGCAGCCCAATCTCCCAGCCCTGTCGCTTGAGCAAATGGAGCACCGAGCGTACCTTGGGGTCGAGAATACGATAACGCCTTCCCTCCCGGCTTAACTGCCATCGCAACGCCAGGAAGAAGAATGTAGACCTGAAGCCGTACGATTCCTCAAGCCGGACGTAATCCTCAAAAACCCAGTACGGATCGCGCGGGGCATCCATCCAGCGTTTTACTCGCTGAATGGACTCTTGCAACCGGTGCGGCGAACCCCTAACCGCAGCCCATGCCCCCGAGGCAAGCCAATAACCATAGCGAACCAAAGATTTCCCATAAATGTCATCTACGTCATGCGTCAGGCAGACAGCACAATCCTTGCCTTTCCACAGTTCCCTCGCCACGATCAGAAGATGTTTTTCCCCTGCAGCGAGTCTAACAACCTGTTCCAACAGCCCCACGCAGACGTCCACAATAGGAGTATCCAGGAGTCTGGCCTGGTAGAGAGAGCTTGCCTCGCAGGGAAAGCGCGAATGCTGGTCCATCTTATCGCACTGCGCAATTTCTTCCTGTAGGCTCAGCAGCGCGAAGCAAATCCGCACCAAATCCAACCTGATTCTGTATTGCCCATCTACTCTTTCCACGTATTGCGCGAACAGATCGGTGAAATTCACCTTCGGAAAAGGATGGACGCTCTTGGGTGCGGGCGAAGGGTCCTCACGCTTTATCCAAATGTCACCGCCTTGCGGAGTAGGGCCGTAGCTGATGGTCAGCGGTACAGGGCTCTCGAGTTCAAACCGGATGAACGACTCGACCTGTCCAATGACGAAGCGGAACCAGGTCTTCTGTTCAAGCCCTGGCGCAATCCAGCGGATCATCGGCTCACCTGTTCAGGAACAAATATAGTTTCTCTGCTGCCATTCCCAAGAGGGTTTTCCGAGAAACACTGTAGTACGGGACTAGCTGCGGGTTGAAGGATGATTTATAGCGTGCGATGGGTGGGGTATTGGCGCCGCACCAATCTATGGTCCGCGCTTTTCCCGCCAAGGTCTCCAGGGCCTTCCAGGTCAAATAGGCATTCACTCCGCTAGTTCGATATTCACGCTTCGAGCCGGCCAGCCAGTAATAACCTCTCTTCTCATCCCACAAAACATAGCGGGCAGCAACGGCTTTCCCCTGGTCGCGGGCCACGAGGAGCTTTCCCCGACCCTTTGTTTCAATCAGTTCATGAAGAGCACGGATAAGTTCAAACGATTCTCCAAAAACTTGACCTTTGTCCTCGTAGGTTGTTTTCAGCAAATCATAAAATTCCTCTGGATCACCGCCGGAGATCGCAAAACCGCTGCGCTCAGACTTGACATAAGAACGCCGGATGTCGTTGTTCATGGTCTTCCAGAGAGTCGGGAGATCGGAAAGATCCTGCTGATAAGTATAGCGGAGGGACGCCGTCCATCCCGACCATAAAAACGCTCGAACATCAATAAGGGAACAATGATTATTCAGAATGGCGTGATGAACGGATTCTCTTTTCAAGTACTCATTGATCAGACTGACGATCTCGTCGAATCGGGATTCCACTCGCCGCGTTGGAAGTCCCTGCGCCGGGGCAAAAAGGAGACCGCCAAAGGGAGTTACGGAGGTAGGCGAGGATCTGCAGATCGTCACCCCTTTCCTCTTAGAAAACGTCAGCGCACACGCGGCCAAGAGGCTGTCCCCTTCCCGGAAACCAAGGAATTTGACTACACCGTGACGGCTTTGGCCGATCAGTATCTGCCAGTCCCAGCTATGAAAGATGGTCCCCTGGGAAGATGCGGCGACGAGCGATTCCCACTCGCTTTTGGAGGAAATTTCAATGAGTGCGACATGACCCCGTGATAGTTCCATTCCCTTACAGTTTCCCACCCGCTTTGCGACTGGCTTCCACAATTAAATCTCGGCCGCTATGGCCTTAAGACGCACAGGCTGCTTGGTACAAGCGAATGATTCGTTCAGCATTTGCCTTCCAGGAGAATCCAGTTCTTGCCGTCAGTTCACCTCTCTCGACTATGCCAGAAATCCGTGGGCCTCCGGATAGCACCGTCTGGATAGCGCTTGCCAGACCCACGGGTTCTCGTGGAGGAACAAGCAGGCCGTTTTCTCCGTCGTGTATAATCTCGGGTATTCCACCTGTCTCGCCCCCTGCGATCGGAACTCGACACAACATAGCCTCCGGCAGAGTCATCGGGAAACCCTTGCTTAAGCTGGGCAGCACCAGGCAATCCGCCGCAGAAAGCCATGCCAAGGAGGGGCCGCACGCCTAGCGCTTGACCCACGAGAGCCTCCCTGCGCGCCTTGGGAGACCTGCAATCCCAGGTCTCCTTGGAAGGACGGAATCGACTGCCCTCAGGGTCCAGGCCACGAGGAACACTACCATCGCTCCATCCGATAAAAGGACGACGGGTAAGGCGGTAGAATTCAGCGACGTAAAGCCCAACAGAAGGAAAGAGTAAATCGCCATACTCATGGGCGATTTGCCACGGCGTACGACGTAAATCTGCGCTGCTTGCATTATCACACCAACCAGAACACCCCCTATCAGGCACCCAGCCAGACCAAAATCAGCATTCATATTTCCCAAGAATGCTGCATTCGCATTGATCGAAGCCAGTCCGTGGGGGGAAGTATATAAGCCGACGACGTTCGGACTCGGGAAGGGCGCTCTGCCCAGAATCAAGGCCAGTTTCCCGATGGTGGCGCCATACTGATAGGGAACCACATCTGGAAAGACTTCAAAATAGTAATACAATACTAATGCCGGCACATGGAATATCCGCTCGCCCATACTCTCGATTGCATCGACAGGTCCAGTCCGGCCCGCGTATCTCCCGAGAATCACGAAGAAAGGAAAAGCCAGAAAAAGTACCACAAGAGAAATGACAAACTTCACCCCGACTCTACCTCCCTTGTAGAGATAATACCAGGCGCAGAGCATCAGTAAGAGAATTGCTACGGGAGATTTGGCAGTTGTAAACCCAGAGAACATGGCGCCGGAAAGAAAACTAGCCACAAAAAGCCATCCCCAGGTCTTTTGCCTGGTCTGTAAGTATCGAGCAAAAGCCAACAGGATCAGAAAAGGATACAAAGTGGACCTCAACACGGAGTAAGCATATCGCAGAGGAGAATCCAAAAGCTTCAGCGACTCTTCCCGGAGCTGGCCTAGCATCGCACTCTCACCTGGGTGCGCAATCATATAGAAAAGGGGGATCTCCCTTACCTCCCTGACGTACAATAAAGTGAGAGCCCACGCCAATCCCAGGAACAAAACGAAGGTTACCACGCTCGAGTCTGAACGGCTTGGCTGAAGAGGGGAACGGTAGAACGCCAGCGTCTCTCGGGTATGGAACTTGAAAAGCTGTTTCATGAAGATGATGCCCAGGGGGACAGTCAGCAAGGCGCTCTCCACCGCGAACAAGTACCTAAGGCGATAAGGGTCGGCCTGCTCGGCATACACGAAGAACGAAGGTACAAGGATGATCGCCACGTAAACCAGGTACCAGAACCCGGGCAAAGTCAGAGCCCGAAGGTTGAAGACTCCCACAGCCTTTTGCATTAGCCACAGCGAGGAGATGATCACTGCCGCAGAAATGATGACGAGGAGCGAGGTTTTTCCAAGGATCACAAGCAAACCGCATGCCATGATTCCCGCAAGCAATACGACCGGGATCGTTGGCCTATGCGAAATGAAGAGCCTTCGACTCGCCTGCACGGAACGTCGCCTCTGACGAACTATTTCCCTTGTTTCTAACTAGCTGTTTTCGAGTCTTCCCGCAAGCACTTCAACCAGTTGCCGGGCAGCATCGCCTTTCCCGTAAGGAGATTGGACGCGATCTCCTCCCTTGGCGTTCATCACTGCCTTGACAATACTTCGCGCCTTCGTCCCTACCAGAACATTCCAGCCGCTTTGGATCGTTTCTACCCATTCAGTTTCCTCTCGAAGAGTCACGCAAGGGACACGAAAGAAGAATGCTTCCTTCTGCACACCCCCTGAATCAGTGATAATCACACGCGCTTTAGATTCAAGGAGCAGCATGTCCAAGTATGATACGGGGTCCGTCAAGACAAGTCCGGGCGATTTTGCGCCCGCACGGCCTTTCAGAACCTTGCGTGTTCGGGGATGGACCGGAAGGACTACAGTCCATTGTTGTGAGAGTGTTTCCAGCGCTTCCAATATACTGTGAAGACGTTCCAGCCTGTCGGTGTTTTCAGCCCGATGGACCGTAGCCAGCACATAGCGCTTCGGTCGAAGGCTGAAATGCTTGAGAACTCGGGATTTGCTCTGAGCCAACTTTAAATGCTCCAGCGCAGCATCATACATCACGTCACCGACAAGGTGAACCCCTTCGGTAATTCCTTCTTTCCGAAGGTTTTTGACGCCTGTTGTGGTCGGAGCAAACAACAAAGAGGAGAGATGATCTGTCATCACGCGGTTGATTTCTTCCGGCATATTTCGATTGAAGCTGCGAAGACCCGCTTCAACGTGGGCAACCGGGATGTGCAGCTTCGCTGCCGCAAGCGCCCCGGCAAGGGTGGAGTTGGTATCACCATAGACAAGGACTACGTCGGACTTCTCGGTTAACAGTATTTTCTCGATCCCTTTCAGCATCTCACCTGTCTGAGCCCCGTGCGTACCTGATCCAACCCCCAGATTGTAATCCGGCTTTCTCAACTTGAGTTCGTCAAAGAAGATCTGGGACATCTGGTCATCATAGTGCTGGCCTGTATGGACAACGACCTCCTGCAACTGCAAATGACCTAGGCGACGGTTGTATGCGTCGATGGCCTGAGATACAGGCCCCGCCTTAATAAATTGCGGCCGGGCCCCGACAATGCTTACTATCTTCTGCATCAGTGGCAAGGCTCCACGCCCGCTTTGAACAACCCCGGCCCAACAGGCCAGCCAAACCTTTGAAGCACAACTGCCTTTTGGTCTCCCAATCTCGCGGGTGGCGATCTGAAGGCGGTTCGGCCCAATTCTTGAACGACTGACGCGCGTCGCGATTGCCCATTATTGGCTATGCCACAGGAAGTCTAAGATAGCCACGCGATCACATAGGAGGCCATCTGACGCAATTGGCTAGGCTCCATATTCTGATGGATTGGGAGGTCTATGCTCAGTCTGGCAAGACGATGGGCATTCCGCAAAGAACCTACCGCCCGGGCTTTGAAAACCAGACCGACTTGCTGGTCCTGTGAACGGGGCCAATTAAACCGACCGGCTCGAAAACCCTTGGAGCAAAGAAACTCTCCCAACGCGTCAATTCTCTCTTGCCTCGATTCGGGTACCATCAACTTGGCTTTCAACCAGGCCGGGGTGACTTGCCCCGAAGCGGTCATCATACTCCCAACGTTTTGGCTGCTAAACTGATCAGCAAGTAAGGCGTAATTCTCATTGCGACGTGCCAGAACACTTGGGTACTTTCCCAGGAGAGCCAACCCCAGAGCCGCACGCACGAGGCCGACCGAGCCGGATAGTGGCGCCCCACCTTCACGAAACCTATATGGGATCACCTGCCGCGCGGCCCAACGTACGTACACATTCCCCAGAGCTTTCCGAGCTGCGCGAAGAAGTCCCCTACGGTGAGGTGGGAGCGGACTGCTAATCGCGGCCCGGCGGCTTTCGAGGCTCTTGCGAAATTCTTCCAGTTCCTTGATTTCGTTCGTTAGTGCCGGAGAAGTACTCCACTGAAACTCCCTGAGGTGATTGAGACTCTGCTGGTTAATCGGCGAATCGGGATTACATACAAGCAGTCCACCTCCACCCAGAGAGATTGGCTTATCATAACTGAAGCTGAAAAACGACAAATCGCCGAGGGTTCCCACCTGCGCGTTGCCGATTCGACCCCCGAGGCAATGCGCACAATCCTCGATGACTACGACCCCACGCTGCCGAGCGCATTCTAGAAATGGCCTCAGGTCGAGGGGAAGACCAAACAGATGGGGTATGATCACAGCACACACGTCACCACCTCTTATAGCCTCAAGGCATGTGCTCCCGTCTATGCTGCCGACAGTTGTCCCAGAATCAATGAGAAGCGGCCGCATGCCCGCTTGATGAATGGCCTCGCCAACAGCCTCACAGCAGAAGGCCGGAACGAGCACGTCTTTCCCGCGGGAGCTCTTGAGTATGCCCAATGCGGCTCGGAGAGCTGCTCGGCCACTAGGAAAGAAAAGCGCAGTGCCCGTTCCTCCCAGATAATCGATAAAACGCGATTCAAAAAGTCCGATGATGGACGGACCGGAATTACTCGCCAAGTCGACGGCCCGCTGCAGGTCCTCCGCACCCCAGAACTCTTCGACTGTGTCAAACGTCTGCCTCACCATCCGCCCTTTCCAAAGCCGCTACAGACAATTTGAGCAACCCTGCCTGAGCATATGATTGATCTCAGGCCAAGCGAACTGCCGATGGTTGCAAACCGCCGGCAAGTGGCTCTTCTTCCCGTGCTCGTGACCTAAACTCAAGCTGCAAACCTCACACCCTAGCTGCACCTCCTGCCGTTTTTTGTCTGCTACATAGCGCGCAGGATGGGAACTGACGCAAATCTTCACCAAGCCCGAACCATTCGGTTTCTCATTTAAGCCTCATTACCGCGTGAAACCTGTACATATAAAGAATGGAGCCGTAGAATCGCACCGAGAATCCGTGCTTGTCGGCCAAAGAGGCGATTTCACGAAGCTCGTACCAATATCCGATCGTATCTCCGAACAAAGCTGTCGCGATTGTTGACTTGGCCAATCTGAGCATGCTGGGATTATTGGTTCCGTGGAGTCCGCCCGCATGGTAGTAAGACCGAAGATGCCGCCAAGGGATGGAGCCACAGACGAAGAGAGAATCCCTGTGCATCATCTCACGCGCACATGCGAAATGGCTATCCACCATGGGCATATCGAAGTATTGGACAACCGCATTGGAGAAAATGAGGTCGTACTTATACTCTCGGTCAACGTAGGTGGATGCTTCGCAGCATTCTAGCTCAACGTTGGGGTATTTGGCCTTAAACATATCAAGCAAGTGGGGACTGAAATCAACGCCCTTATACTTGACGCGGTCGAACCCCAGGAATTGGAACATGGCGCCATCAGAGCAACCGAGCTCAAGCACCCGTTCCGGCAGCTTATCGCCAAAAAGAATTCTGAGCTCAATTGCGTGCAGCCTATAGAATTCATCGCTGGTCGACGGGTGTAAGGGGTTTAGCTTTGTTGACCAAAAGGTCTTCCATCTCTCTGCGGTAGTCATAAGAAGCGAGACCCTCTTGAGTATCTGACGAAAACGAACCCAACCATCGCCATAACCACTGCACTGGACACCGCTAAGGCTGGCCAGGGGGTGAAGATCAAACGGATCCCCCAAAGCATTGCAGCTACAACTGACCCGACACCAAGAAACAGCGCACCTATTTGCCAGAGGTTACTGACGGTAAAGTTGGCGGTCCTAAACGCCATCACTATCCAGACAACGATGCAGAGAAAATCCAGGGCAACGTATACACCGACCGCCAGCAGTGGATTGCCAAGAAGTCGGAGCGAAAGAGCCAGAAAACCGATTACTACGATGTCGCGCAAAACCTCCCAGGTAAGGGCGAGATTCTGTCGGCCCTTGACGTCGAAGATCCTATCCATCCATGAGGTTACGAATTCCAAATAGCCGGAGAAGGCGAGCAATGACGCGAAGGGGCCACTCGCGGCCCAAACCGCTCCCAAGACCACCCCTAGCAAAAGCTCAGCCTCGAAGACAAAAAAGACAAGCACAGGTGTCGCTAGCGCCACCTGGATTTTCAGAATCCTCAGCACGAAGGGCTCAAGGTGGCCTGAATTCAATTCGGTAGAGGCCTTCTCGTAGAACACTTGTTTCATCGAGCTCGTTATGAAACTGACGGGTAGAGTTACAGCTCTCCTGGCCATTGAAAACAGACCAACCACATGGATGTCGGCGAAAACGCGCAATACAACAAAAACGACCTGTTTCGCCGCATTTCCGACGAAGGTGTAGGGAGCGGTATAAATGGGAAAGTTCTTATATTTGAAGAATCCTGAGCGCACTAAACCCCAGTCAAGAGACCTGCGCACAAACTGCCCTTCATCCTTTAACGCCCGCTCGAAAAGGATCGCGACCCCGACCGATTGCCCGGCGACCCATCCGAAAATTAGTGCCTTAGCACCGCCAAGCCCTAACGCAAGAAATCCCAACTGGGCTCCAACGATCCCCAGGGTCTGGCCGACCCGCGAAATAGCCAAAAGGTGAAAATGTTTCTCTCGGCTGGCCCAGTAGCTCAGGATCTGGTAAAGACCCGACGAGAACAAGGTGATTGGGACACCCCACAGCCAGGGAGCGAGGCGGTTCTCTCCAAGCATCTGGGCAATGGAGTTGCGGAATAAGGCCACACAAACCAGCGAAAGGGCAGACATTCCCAGGAGGATCAGGAATGCCAGCACCTGGAGATTCGCGGCTTCCTCTTCCTTTTCCGGAAGCATCACCGCGGTCTCATACCGCCAACTGGCGATTACCGACAGGGAGGTTGTAATCGCCATGAAGAGTGCCAGGAGCCCGAAATCTTCCGGCGTGAATATACGAGCAAGGATTAGGGTAGCAGCGGCGTTCAATCCCTGAGAAAGGACAGTCCCGGCCGTGAGCGTGAGTACATTCGCACTGAAAGTGCCCTTGCGCAGCAAGAGTCGGGTTGAAATAAGCGGAACGTCACTCATCGTGGAGGAGAAGAGTCACAGCGGTTCTAACTGCTAGATTCCCTGGCTTCTTGGCTTCCGGGTGCACACCCTGCTTCGAACCGAAGCCGCCACGAAAATCAGGACCCAAATATACTATTGCAGCTACGGAGGGCCTCTGCCTTGGCAACCCGCGCGTAGCGATACGCGAGAAAAGGATAACACACCCGGTGCTGCTGCATGCCTTCCCATTGGGAAGCAGTCTCCCATCCGAAGGCCCCCTGAACTCCGGTACTCTGCGTGGCAGAAACAGGATGATTGGAGCGTCTGGGTCCCCACATCCGTTTGAGCCAATGACCGACGAACCGGTCTGTTCCGACATGGGATGAACGGATGAGTACGAAGGCGATTAAAAGAATCTTCCCGAGCTAAGGTGGCAGCTCCTTTGAAGCCGTATCGTCTCCCGATCCGGTCCGCGGACGTGCCAAGCAACCCTGATCCAAGACGTATCTGTCGCCACAGCTCGGGCAAGTGGCCCTCTGCCCGGAGAGTTCCAACCGCTCCCCACACTGACACATCCAGCCGACCTCCTTGCCAGGTACTCCCATCACGAGAGCATAATCTGGGACATCGCGGGTTACGACGGCTCCCGCGGCCACAAAGGCGTATTGCCCTATGGTCACTCCGCAGAGGATGGTCGAATTGGCGCCCAACGTCGCCCCCCGCTTAACCAGAGTCCGCTGGTACTCGTTCTTCCGGCTAACATGGCTGCGAGGATTGACCACGTTGGTGAAGACCATTGAGGGCCCACAAAACACATCGTCCTCAAGTTCCACGCCCGTATAAACAGAGACGTTGTTCTGGATCTTCACATTATTCCCGATGCGAACGCCCGAAGCGATATGGACGTTCTGTCCTAGGTTGCACTTGTTTCCGATTCTGCAGTTCGCCATGACATGAGAGAAGTGCCATATCTTTGTCCCTTCCCCGATTTCACAAGGCTCATCCACCACAGCCGTGAGGTGAACGAAATAAGGCCGTGGCCGCAACTCCGCCGGTAGCGGTTGCCCGTGCCTCCCGAGCGATCGTTCACACAATTGCAGAATGCGCAGTACGCGCAGGGCACTTTCCCCGTCAGTGCGAGGCTTCTTCCGATCTCTTATGCACGCCAAGAAATGCTGGCACTCGAGCCTTAACGGCTCCTCGCCGTCAAGTGCCACCACATGGCCTTCGGCTTTGCGAGCCACCGGCACGCGGTCGATCCAGTCGATTCGATGCGGATAAATCACTAATTTGCGCTCCGCCTCGGTATCGTCAAAAACCGCCATCTGGCGATCGCCCACGATAACCAGCTTCTGCTCCTTGA
>Ga0315282_10008194_pt1 | contig 16950 bp, 14 predicted proteins | sample YL17G07_20_MG_FD_203693 | JGI IMG/M metagenome (GOLD analysis project Ga0315282, IMG submission 203693) | Sediment microbial communities from Yellowstone Lake, YNP, Wyoming, USA - YL17G07_20 | ecosystem: Environmental > Aquatic > Freshwater > Lake > Sediment | place: USA: Wyoming | collected...
GAGGCCATCCAGTTTCTGGTTCGTCTGCGCAAGCTGCGCCGACTGCGCCGCAATGATGGCGCCGTTCTTCTCCGCAATCGTCTTGTTCTGCTCCGCGAGCGCCTTGTTGGCATCGGTCAACTGGTCCTTGTCGGAGCGCTCCTTCGCGATCAGCTCCTCCTGCTTCCGGATGGTGTCGTCCTTAGCGGCAATCGCCACGTCCTTCTTCCCACTGCAGCCAGCGGCCAGGAGCACCACCCCCACCGCCAGTGCAACCTTTGCGAATGTTGCGAACCGGCTCATAACCCAACCTCCCATTCACCCGGTGGAGCCGGCAATGCGCCCGCGCGTATCCACGGGCTGCGGATTCCCGGCCCACCCCAATCCCTGGCGCGGACAAAAGGCTTTCCCCAATGAAAGACACTTTCCGCGAACCTTTTCATTCATCGGCAAGAATGCCCGTGCAGCTAAAGGAGGAATTTGAGGATTCTGCCCGTCTGTTGCGGGGCAAGCCCTCCAGCGTGTCCGCGCTCGCCCCTCTAATACGACAAAACTTCGATCTCCATCTTCGCCATAAGCCTCTTCACATACCGTGCATCCAGGCAGCCCGGGTCGGGCGAGGCGAGCTTCGCCGTTCCGCACGCCACCGCGCGGCACAGCATGTCGCCGGGATGGCCGACGTCCAGGATCGCCCACAGCCAGCCGGCCGTGGCGGCGTCGCCGCAGCCCGTGGCCGATTGCATCGTACCGCGGGCGTCCCGCCCGCCATTCGGGCGCAGAACCGGCGGCCGGGCCGACAACAGCAGGTCCGGCGTCGCCAGCACAGCGCCTTGCGCCCCCAGCGTGATCAGGATGGTTCGCGGCGCGCCCCGCCGGGCGAACGCCCGCTGTAACGCGCAGCGGTCTTCCTTGCCGGCGACATCGAACGGCTTGCCCAGCCCTAACCACGCCCCGATCTCCAGCGCGTTGCCTTTCAACCCGGCCAGGCCCGCGGCGCCCGCTACCTCCAGCGCCGGACCGCTGCTGTCTGCAATGACTTTGATTGCGCCCGCCTCCGCCATGGCGAACACCTCGCGCAGCATGCGCATGGACGTTCCCGCCGGCGCGGAACCGCAGACCGCAATGACATCGGCGTGCCGGCGAAGCGTCTCTTTCCAGAACGCCAGAAACGCCTGCTCTTCCGCGCGTGTCGGCGCGGGCATCCGTTCCTTGATATGCGTCTCGCGCCCCGATGCTTCCAGCAGCGTGTAGGCGCAGCGCGTGAAACATTGCCGGGCGCAGAGCACCGCCTGGATGCCGTTCAGTTCCGCCAAGCGCTCCGCGTACCAGTCCTTCTCGCCGCGCCCGATCCAGCCGACGGAGACGATCTGCCGCGGCTTCGGCCACACGCAACTCAAGCTGCGCGCGGTGTTCGCCCCCTTGCCGGCCGGGACGGTCATCAGCAGGGCCGCGTCAAACGTCGCGCCGGGTTTCAGCTCGGCGACGCGCACAACGCGGTCAATGGTCGGATGCAGCGCGAGTGTCAGGACGCGCATAGAATCTCCTGGTACAAACGGGCGTAGTCCGCAACCATGCGCTCCACCGGGAAACGCCGCAACGCTTCGGCTCGGGCCGCCGCCGCCAGTTGCGCGGCGCGCGCCGGATCGCGCAGGAGCGCGAGCATTGCCGCGGCAAACGCCTCCGGCCGGCCCTTGGGGACAACGACGCCGGTCCTGCCGTCCGTGACGAGTTCGGGCAGGCTGTCGGCGTCGCTGACAATCACCGGCCGCGCGGCGGCCATCGCTTCGGCGACGGTGAGGCCGAAGCCCTCCCACGCCGATGACTGCACGTACAGGCTCGCCTGGCGCAGCAACGCCGGCACGTCCTGCACGAAGCCGAGGAACTCCACGTTGGCCAGCCGCAGAAAAGCGCAGATGGACCGCAGGCTCTGCTCATCCGGCCCTGTGCCCGCGAGCGCCAGCCTGGCCCCTGGGAATTCGGCCTCCACGGTCTTCCACGCCTGCAGCAGCGTCGGGAAATCCTTCTGCGGGTCAAGCCTCCCAATGGACACGACCAGCGGCGCGTTCTCGCCGCCGGTTCCCCGCCTGTCAGGAGGAGGGTAGGGGGCATCGGCGAAGCGGCCCACGTCAATGCCGTTCTCGATCACGCGGAAGAACGCCGCCGGCAGCCCGGTGTGCTCCTGCTGGAAACGCGCCACCGCGCGCGACACGCAGACTTCGGCCCGCGCGTGCACGGCGGTCAGGCGGTCGAGCGCGAACTGCCAGGGGCGGAAGCGGCGTTCGGCCACGTGCACGGTGCTCAGCACCTGCACTCCGCGCCGCGCTTCGTCGCTCAACTGGCGGTGCGCCATGCGCGCGGCGATGTTCGCGTGGAATAGATGCGAGTGGACGAGGAGCGGCCGGCGCGCCGGAAGCCGCGCCACAATTCCCCGCGCGCAGGCGAGCGAACGCCGCCGCGACAAGCGCAAGCCTTGCACGGGCACCCCCGCGGCGGCCAGTTCCGCGCCGACGGGCGCCCGCTCGTCTTCGAGACAGATGACGGAGGTGGCGAAGCCGTGCGCCGGCAACCGGCGAGCGAGTTCGGCAACGACGCGCTCAGCGCCGGCAGGTTCCAGCACGGGCAGGACGTACACGACGTCAACGTTGCCGGCCATGCTTCTTTCCTCGCCTCCGAACCGCGCGCGTAAGCAAGCGGACGGTGCTGGAACCACAGATGAACACAGATGCACACAGATGACTTGGATGGGACGACCGGCTTCCCTATCAGCGTTCATCTGCGTTCATCTGTGGTTCCCATCGTCTCCTAACGGCCGCGGCTCTGACCCGCCACCAGGAACGCAACTCCCGCGAAGACCGCGAACGCCGCGCGGCCGATCGCCACGGCCGCCGCCGCCGCGATTGCCCCGTACGCCGGGATGCCCAACACAGCCACGCCCGCACCCACAAGCAGCGACAGCACGTGGCACACCGCGTACGCACGTACTCTGTGCTGGCAGATCAACGCCGACCCCAGCACGGCGCTGGCCAGCACGCCCACGGCGCGCCACGCGTCCACCGCGAAGATCGGCGCCGCGCCCGCGAACTTCGGCCCGAACAGCAGCGGCACCAGCCACGTTGCGCACAGCGCGAGCGGCAGGGCCACGGCCGCGCCCGCCACGGTGAAGCCCAGTGTAGCAAGCCACACGCGCCGGCGAAAGAACGCTCCGCCCGTGTCGGGTATCGCCGCAAGACGCGCGTGCGCCAGACGCGTCAACAGGCCCAGAAAGCTTACGGCGACCATCGCCAGTTGGTTGGACACGACCAGCAGGCCCAGGTCCGCGGCGCTGCCGAGCGCGTCCACCAGCGGCGGGCCGCACAGCGTCAGCGCCTGCATGGCCGCGAACGCGATGGCCATCGGCGCGCCTGCGCGCCACAGCTCCCAGCCGGCATGGAAAGCGCCTTCCCACCGCAGCGCGCCGTAGTTCCCGCGCACCCAGCGCCATTCCAGCAGAATCTGCAGCGACAAGCCGGCCGCGCTGGCCAGCAGCACAGCCGGCGCCGCAAAGAACGCGCGCCCCCACAGCCACAACGCCAAGACCGCGAGCAGGTACGCCGACTGTCGCGCCAGCGCGAACGAGAGGTATGCGCCGATGCGGCTGCGCGCATCGAAGGCCGGCGCGACGGTGAAGGACAGTATCAGCCCGCCCAGCACGCCAAGGCAGATGAGCGCCCGTTCATCCGGCACGCGCCACAGTGCGGCCAGGATGCCGCCGAGGACCAGCAGCAGCAGGCCCGAGAACTGCTTCTGCCGCAGGAAGGCCGCGAGATGCAGGCGGGCAGCGTCAGGCGAATCGCGCACGAGCATGCGCGTCAGGAGCGGGTCAATGCCCCACTGGCTGAGGTAACACGCGTACGTGCCGAAGACCAGCGCCAGCCCGAGCCGGCCGTATTCGGCCGGCCCCAGCCACCGCGAAACCATCAGGACGACTGCCAGGCCCAGGACCTGCACCGCCAGCCACGCCGCCGCGGCGCCGCGCAAGTTCAATAGAAAACGCAGGCCCTGGCCGGTCAGGCTACCGTCCGGCTCAGCAACCGGCGCATCGCTCATCTGCGGCTTATCCGGCATCCTGTGTCCCGCATCCCGTAGCGTGTATCCCATATCCTGTATCGGGCAGTGCCCGCCGTTACAGTATCAGCGTTTCGGCGCTTGCACTTTTGCTGAAAGCAGAATGATAAGGGGCAATGCAGCCCATCTTCCTCTTCTCGCTGCCGCGCGCGGGCTCCACGCTGTTGCAGCGCATTCTCGGCGCGCACCGGGACATAGCCACCGCTTCCGAGCCGTGGCTGCTGCTGCCGCTGCTGTACTCGCTGAAAGCCGACGGCGCCCGCACGGACTACGGCCACAGGCTGGCGGTGACGGGCATTGAAGACCTGTGCGCGCTGCTGCCGAAGGGCAAGGAAGACTACCTGGCGGAAATCCGCGAGACGGCGCTGCGCCTGTACGCCAAAGCGGCGAAGCGCGAGGTGCGCTACTTCCTGGACAAGACGCCGCGCTACCACCTCATCGCGCGGGAGATCATCAGCCTGTTCCCCGACGCGAAACACGTGTTCCTCTGGCGCCATCCCCTGGCCACGCTGGGTTCGTTCATCGAGTACTTCGGGCAAGGGCGCTGGAACCTGTACGGCTATCGCGTGGACCTCTTCGACGGCATCGCGAACCTGACGACGGCCTTCACCCAGTCGCAGACGAAAGTACACGCGTTGCGTTTCGAGGACCTCATCACCAGCCGCGACGCAACGCTGGAGAAGCTCTTTGCGTACCTGGAACTGCCGTTCGACGCGACGGCCGCCGACGCTTTCAGCCAGGTGAAGCTGCCGGGCCGGCTGGGCGACGCGGGCGGCTCAACAACGTACACGCAGCTTGAGCCGGAACCGCTCGACAAGTGGAAGCGGACGCTCCGCAACCCGCTGCGCAAGCGCTGGGCACGCCGTTACCTCGAATGGATCGGAGCCGAGCGCCTGCGGGTGATGGGGTATTCGCTGGAGACGCTGCTGGGCGAACTCGACGGCGTGCCGTTCTCCGCGCAGTACGTCCTGTCGGACCTGGTGCGCATGTCGTATGGCTGCGTGCAGACCTGTCGGGGCCGTGTCTGGCAGCACTACGCCTGACGGGTTACAGGTTACAGGTTTCAGGTTGCACAGCGCCGCCGCGCGAGAGCAAACGGGACGATTATCACCGCATGCGTAGCATTGTCCGCACAAACTGGAACGTTTGCCGGCAGGCGGCGTCCGGCGCTTCGTCGTATGTATACAGTTCCCAGGTGATCGGCCCCGTGTAGCCGATGGCGTCGAACTGCCGGAAGATGGCGCGGAAATCCATATCGCCTTCGCCGGGAATGCGGTGGTAATGCTTGTGCGCGCGGATGTCTTCGAGATGGACGTTGAAGATGCGGCCTTTCAGCGCGCGGATGGCGTGGCAGGGGTCTTCGCCGCTGACGTCTACGTGGCCGAGGTCCAGGTTCGCGCCAAGCCACGGCGAGTTCAGTCTGGCGAGCAACGCTGTGAGTTCGTCGGTCCTTTCGATGAGCAGCGCGGGTTCGTATTCCAGCGAGAGCCGCTGCCGCAGGCGCGCGGCGTCTTCCAGCAGGCGTGAGAGGCCTTCTTCGAGGAACTTCATGGCCTTTTCCGGCGGCACGCCGTTGAGCGCTTTGCCGGAGGTGATCGAAACGTTCAGTGCGCCGAGTTCCTTGGCAAGACGCAGGGCCTTCTTGGTGTAGGCGATGCGCCATTCGCGGTGCTCGCGGCTGCGCGCCACCAGCGACGGCTCGAAGAACGGTTCCGGCGGCGCGTCAGACCAGAACCCAAAGGCGCAATTGGCATTGATGTTGGAGACGAACAGATCGAGCTTGTCGAGCCGCTTCTGTAGAGCGGCGGCGTCACGGGGCGTGAAGCTGTCGAGCCAGGCGTGCGGCTTATCCGCGAGTATCTCGACGCCCTTGAAGCCCGCGGCAGCGATGCTCTCCAGCGCGTATTTCAGCGGATGGCGGCTGTAGGCGTTCGTGGAAAAGGCGAAACGCTGCAGTTCCACTGAGAGGGGCCTCCTGTGTCTGGACAGACCACGGCCACGGTGCACCAGTTCGGTTGCAGGTATCGGCACACCAATGCGGGAGGATGAGGAAAAGCCCAAGCCACCCCAACTCATCCCGCGAAGCGCCCGTTGACGATAAACTCAAACAACTCCTTCTTCGACGTGCGCTTGCGGATGTTCTCAACGGCTACGTCAACGAAGCCGTGCTGGCGCATAATCTCCGCATAGATCAGTTCTGTGGGAAGCATGACGTCATAGAACTTTGAGTTGCCCACAATGTAATGAGCCGTGGCGCCTTTGCGCAGCACCTTGGCCAGCGAACGGAAATGAAGCACACAGTCCTCGAAGTATTTGTGCACATAGATAGAGAGTATCCGGCTTCGCTCCGCAATGCGCTCGACTATGCCCGGGAGGCCGGGAAACGGCACCGGTACTGACGGGTCGGGGGCCCACCGCATGAGATTGCTCGTGGCACATCCCCAAGTCCCGCCAATAGCCTGCCAGTCCAGTTCGCCTGCTTGACGGCCGTCCGCCAGGTAGCCCAACCAATACATGTACGGACGCAGTTCGCGGATGTAACTCATCCGATTGGGGTACGGAGGCGACGTAATGACGGCGGAGTAGCGGCGGCCGAGCACTTCATCAAGACGCCGGGAATCGCCTGACACGGCGCGGGCAAGACCACCGTCCAACGGGCTTTCGGCAGCGGCGAGCACCTCCTTCAGCCTGCGGCGGAACAAGGCCTTGATGGCGGACGGCTCATGAATGTCAACAACCAGAGACCCAGTCTCTCGCGCCTTGAAGGACATGGATTGGTGACCGAAAGACACTGCAGCCGTCTCGATCGCCACCCGACAGAACGCCGAAAAAAGAAGATCGCGGGCTGGCTTGGCAACAGCGATGCGCTTGATCGCGGCAAGCAAGCCCGCGAGCGAACGCAAGTCACGCTCGTCCCACCACTTCTGGATGTCCTTCAAAGGCGGGCGCCAACACCCCTCTTCTTCGTGGGGGTGCAACTGAAGCGACAGTGCAAACTCCTGCGCCGCGCAGATATCCGTGGGCGCATACGCCGCGAACTTCACATTCGCCAACCAGACGAGAAACGGATTGATGTCAACGGTGTCGGCGCGAATGCCATGTTCAGCGCACGTCAAGGCCGTCGTGCCTGTCCCGCAGAAGGGATCCAGCACGCGAGCAGCGGAGGTCAACGGCGAGACCAGCGTCTCGACGAGATGACGTGAGTAGGCCGGCGTAAGCCGCAACCAACCGTGCCGGCCTAGGCCACGGTTCGCCTTGAAGGTCAGCACTGCGCGGAACCCCGTCGCGCTCGTCGTTGCCGTCTCGTTCCCGAACAGCAATTGCTGAGCGCTATTTCTCATGCAGAAGCTTCTCCAAGACGGCTTCGACCTGTTCACGGAGATGCGTGGAGTTGCGCTCGAAGAAGCCGGCCATATCGTACCCAATCACGTCTTTGACGAAGACATAAGCGCTATCGAGAGAGGTGCCTTCAGTGCTCCCGCGAAGAAGCAGCCAGCGCGCGCGCTCATAGCGTTCGGCCACGTCCTCATCAATCTGTGAGGACAGCAGCAGCACAACCGGCATGTAGTGGTAAGCATACGCATTGGCTGCGTTAGCAACATCCGCGTTCTGCCGTTTGCTGTCCTTGCTCTTGTAGCCCTGCCTGACCTCGAACACTGGTCCCTGCAAACTCCGGCGGCTGTCCTTAGGCAGCCGGAGTTCATCGGCCGCCGCGTCCAGCCAGGCGGCCACCCTCTTTCTGGCGTCCACGTCGCCGACCAAGGCGAGAGGAATCCTGCCGTCCAGCGTAAGGCGCCGCCCCTTCTTCCCGCGCCCACGAACGATGTACGACCACTTCGCCTGGTCGCTATCCAGACCCAAGCAGTCCTTCAGTATCTCGGTGAACACCCACTGACAGCCCATGCCGATCTGACGGTAGACCGAGGTCATCCCGCCCGCCGCCTTGTGAGCGGCGTACATGAGCGGCGAACTTAAGCCAAACCACGAATAGAATGGATCGGCGTCGTAAAGGTCCTGAAACTGCGTTAATGACAGCCCTCCTTTCCGGCCATGACCGAACCTGGGCCGGTAGTCGGCGCAGACAGCCAGCGCGTCTGTGATAATGCGCAGATACTTCTCGTCGTTAACCGGCATGTTCCTCCCGCATCGGCAGAACCGCGCACGCAACACTGACTTCATCGGAAAGAATACCCGGCAAGTCGCTCTGTTCAAGCCGTTGCCCTCACATTCGTGAAGGAAGCTGGTCTCGCCACAAGCTACTTCCCGCCCTTCTCTGTCGCATCCCAGCCTTCAATATCGTGGCAGTTCCAGTCGTAAAGTGGCCCCGGGAGCACGTTTTTTCCGCGCCTTTTCAGTTGCGGGATTCGGCCGCGTATGGTGAGGTCTGCATTAGGGTTGGTTCGACACATATACAGCCTGACTCGCCTCGATGAGACGACGGGCGAAACCGGGCCGATCCGCAGGCTACAGGCTACAGACTACAGGCTACAGACAAAGGCCGGCGAGACGCCGGCGGTACGAACATAACATGGGCTGCCAGACCATGGCGGGGGAAAGTTAGTGTAACACGAATCCTTGAGAGCGTGCTACCGATGAGCTTCATCGCAGCGCAGCAGGGAAGGTGTTGTCGTGCAGCGTGCGGCCGGAGGGCGGCGGAAAGGGCGGAAAGTGCACGATGTGCGTTTGTGGACACGGAAGGAGAGGTTTGAGGCTTGAGGTCAACGGCGCGGAGAAACAGCACGATGTGCGTTTCTGGACACGGGGGGGATCAACATGCCGCCGAGACGGCGGCGGAACAGCCGGCGAGACGCCGGCGGTACAGGCTACTTCCCGCCCTTCTCTATCGCCTCCAGCACGGTCTTGGCAACCAGCTCATGGCCCGGCGCGCCCATGTGGACTTTGTCGTTGCAGAAGAGCCGCTCCTTGTTCTCCTTGCCGGCCTCATGGAACGCGGCGTAGATGTCGGCAAGGCCCGCGTTCTTTTCGCCGGCGGCTTTGCGGCAGGCGTCGGCGAGCGCAGCCATGGAGTCCCACTTCGGCACCGCGGGACACGTGGTGATGATCAGCACGTCGGCTTTGCCTTTGGTGGCGCGGCGGACGCGGTCCACGGCGTCCTTGTATGCGTCGAGGAACTGTTCGCCCGTCATGCCGGAATCGTGGTCGTTGAAGCCGTAACAGATGGTGACGAGGTCCGGCTCGGGCGCCTCTTTCAGCCAGCGCGGCATGACAACCAGGCCCTGGCGCAGCAGCGTCCCGCCGATGGCGGGGTTGACGATGGTGGCGTCCACGCCGAACTTGTCTTTCAGGCCGGCCTTGAGGAGCGTCGGCCAATTCGTAGCTTTGTTGGCCCAGTGCGCGTAGTCGGTGAGCGAATCGCCCATGGTCACGATGGTGACGGGCCGCTTGGCTTTCACCTTGGCCAGCACGCGCGCGAGAGGCTCAGCGGCCGGTTTGTAGTCGCTGGTGTCGAGTTCGATTGCCGGTTCCAGGCGCATCTCGTCAATGGCGTAGGAATGCGCCGCGTAGTCCTTCCAGAAGAACCATTTGCCGAACCAGGTGTTGCCGAGCTTCGACGGCGCGTTGCCGGTCTTGGGGTCAAGCAGCTTCGCGTTCGGGTTCGGCAGCACAGGGACCAGATCGCGCCAGGCGACGGCGATCTTCTTCCACTCGGTGCTGTCAATGGGGAAGGCATAGGTATAGCGCACGGCGTAGTCTTCGTTCCAGACGAACTGCAGGCCGCCGAGGTGGTTCGAGCCGTCGCCCTTCACCCAGAAGGAGAAGCCGGCCGCGGCGTCCCAGTCCGCGTTCCCGCGGGCTTTGCCCATGAACCAGACGCCGGTGCACTTGTCATCGAAGGAGAACTTGATGGCCTGGCCGACCTTGCCTTCGACGAGTTCGAGCTTGCCCTTCTCCTTCGGCGGGTTGAAGGACGCCTGGTCCATCGAGTCAATGAGAGCACCTTCGCCGGCCAGAACGGCCGACACCAACAGGAACGCCAACGCCACGGGGATCCGTCTGATCATGGTCCTTGCTCCTCGCCGCTGCATGGTACTACTGGATACACCGCCGCCCTTGCGATACCGCACAGACGAGGTACAGTGTTGCGGCTGCACATGTGCACTTTTGGACACGCTGGCGCGGGAGGGGGCTAGGCCATGGAGCGGATCGGCTTCCGGACGTGCGGCTTCTCGCAGTGGAAACTGACTGACGCGCTGGCGGCCCTGCGGCGGGTCGGCTACAGCGGCGTCGAGCTGTGCTTCGAGGCCCACGACCTGTTTGCCGGCACGCGCCCGAATGCCGCAGCGCTGCGGGAAGCCGCCGCCAGCGCGAAGGACTACGGCCTGGAGTTCGCGTCGTTCAGCTACCACGGCGATGGCGAGAGGCCTGAGCGGCGCCTGCGCAGAACGGAAGCCGCCATCGAAGCGGCGGGGGAATACGGCGCGGTAGTGCTGGTGATTAACGCGCCGCGCATCGTTCCCGGCAGGAAGGAGCGCCAGTTCGCGGAGCTGGTACGGCGCTTGAAAGGTCTCTGCCGGCGCGCGGAACGCTGCGGCGTGCTGCTGGCGCTGGAACCCGAGCCGTTTCTGGTCATCGAAGGCGGCGAGGACATGTTGCGCGCTATCGCCGACGTCGGGTCCAGGACGCTGAAAGTGAACCTCGATGTCGGTCACGCGTACATCGTGGACCAGGACGTGCCCGCGTACATCCGCCTGCTGAAGCGGCGCATCGTCCACACGCACTTCGAGGACATTGCCGGGAAGGTGCATCGGCACTTGGTGCCCGGAGAAGGCGATATGCCGTTAAAGGCGATCATTGCGGCGCTCCGTGGCGCCCGCTACAACGGCTACTTCACCGTGGATCTGTTCAACATCCAGGACGCGCCCGAGGAGTTCGCTCAGCGCGCCTTGGCTGGGCTGAGAGCGGCTCTTGGGGCGTAATAGGAAATTCGGTATACTTGTACCTGACAACGCTCCCATGCTTTTACCGATGTTATTGATATACGACGGGACGGGGTTGAAAGATGTAATGTCGCAATTCGCAGTATGATACATGGCCCGCGGCCACCTGCTTCCCGCACACCTTTTCCCGGAAAGCACCTTGCGCACCTACAAGGTGCGTGGTAAATTGCATTGTTGGAGGGATACTATAGATGGCACGAGTGCCATTTTTCGTCGAGGTCATCTCCAGCGCACAGAGCGCCAACATTCAGATCTGTCGCAAGATCATGGCGGCGCTGTTCAAGGAGAAGATCGCGCCTCTGCCGTTTGCGAGCAGCCTCAAGGACGTCACCGATGTGCTCGGCGCCTTGAAGGCGCGCGGCATGGCGCCTGCGGTCTTCGTGATCAACCCCCTCTACGCTGAAGAGCTGTTGCCCCAGATAGACCCCCTCATTGGCCCAGTCCCCGTGGTCTACCTGCGCCGGCGGATTTTCGCTGAGGCTGCGGCGGGCAGCAATGGCACGTCACGGCCCAACACGACACAGGTGCTGCAGCACATGACCCCGCGTCTCACCACCGAATGGACGTACGGTTCGCAGACAGCGGACGAGGTCGCCGCCAAGGCTGCGAAGTCGCTGATCCACTTCCTCAACAGCGGCGATTTCGCGGTGCTTGAGGATTTCGCGCAGGTCCAGGCCCTCGAAGCGTTCCGGGCGCGCAACGAACGCGACAGCGGTCCCCTCCGCCACGGCTCCCTCGCGACACGCTCCGGCCGGCCGCCGTCGGGCCCCATACGGGTTCCTCCGCAGCTTTCGGCGTAGAACGGGTCGCCCTCCCACTGCTCGCACATCCCTACCTCGCAGGTGTCGCCGCCGGTCCGGGCGCAGTCGTGCCTGGCGCCGTCGCCAGCGGTGCGGCCACTGTCGCCAATGCCACCAGCGCGGCGATGAGCAGCACGAATGTCAGCAGGGCGCGGTGGTCCGGCTTCTGGGGCGGGTTCGGCGCCAGCGCCTGCAGGAGCGCCAGGATACCGATAATGATCAGCAGGCCATGCGGCGCGGCGTACCAGGCCCCGAACACCGCCAGCACCACAAGCCACCGCTGCCCTCGCGACAACGCCCTGAACCCGCGGCCGCCGTCGAGCGGGCCGAGCGGCAGCAGGTTGAACAGGTTCACGAACGCGCCGATATCGGCAAGCGCCGCAAAGAGCGGGTTCAGCGTCAGCCAGTAGAGCACGAATGCGGCACAGGCCGCGCCTAGCCCCCACACTGGTCCGGCCAGGCCGACGGCGGCGTCCTCCGACGGCGTCGCCGGATTCTGTTTCAGCCGCACCAGCGCGCCGACGCCGGGGATGAACATCGGCGCCGTCGCCGGTATGCCGTACCTCCGCAACGCCGCAACGTGGCCCATCTCGTGGACATAGATCGAGAGCACCACGCCCGCCGCGAACTGCCAGCCCCAGATTGTCCAGTAGACGCCAAACGACAGGAGCATCGTCCACAACGTGCCGGCCTTGGAGAGACCTGTCAGCAGCAGCTTCGCTTTGGATAGCACGAACACCAGCACAGCCCCGGCGGCCGCGAACATACCCCAGCGCCTAGCTGGTGCCACGCTTGTGGTCGCGCCGGCAGTTTGGCGCGAGCTCAAGCGTGCCGTCGTGTCGCCGACCCCGCCGAGTTGGTCGCTCAGCGCCGCGATCTTGCCTTTCACCGCTTGGTGTTGCCGGGAGTCCGGCGGCAGAAGCTCCAGCGCCTGCCGCCAGCGCCCCAGCGCGGCGCTCAAGTCCCCCGCCTGAGCGGCACGCTCCGCGTCCGTGGCAAGGACTTTCAGCGTCTCGGCGTGCACCAGCCGCTGGCAGCCGGGACAGCTCAACAGGCCCGGCGCCAGCACCGTGCCGCACTGCGGGCAAGTGCTCGGGGTCTGTGGGACCGGCGTGTCAGGCACCGCTCGGACTGGCCTCGGCAGGACTGGGAGGAGCGATCGGGAATGGACCTTTGATGTCCAGCACGACACGGCGATTCATGACCCACGCCTCGTACAGGCCAATGCCAATGATGATCAGCCCGACGATGTTCTGAAAGCCGGCCAGGAAGGGCAGTGCGAAGGCAAAGAGCAGCAGCACGAACAGAGCAAAGAGGAACCCGAGGACGCCCAGGCGGGCCGGCGCTGGCGTCCCCGCTTCTTCCGCGTTCTCCGTATCGGTGTTCGGTACGGCGACGGCTGTACTCGCCTCCTTCCCCGCGGGCGCTGGGGCGGCGACGGTCTTGGCGGGAACGGCTTTCGTGTCGCCAGCTTTGGCCGTGGCGGCCTTTTCCTTGTCGTGCAGCTTCATCATCTCGCTCACGATCAAGGGCAGATAGGAGGAGGCGATAGCCGTGTAGGTCAGGAAGACAGCAAGGCATTGGTAGACCCGGCCGCCGCGCTTGCCCGAGCCGTTGTTTACGGCCTTGCCGACCATCCAGCCGACCAGGATGGCGATGATCCCGACTTCGTACCCGGTTCCCCACAGCACGGCGAGGTAAATGCCACACCCCAACGCCGCGGCAATGCTGCCGAATATCGCCGCCTTGATGAAACGGCGCATGCCGGAACCGGCCGCAGGCTGCGCCTGGACCGTCTGGCAGCAGTTGCCGCAGATCACCGCGCCGTTAATGGTGAAGTACGCATCCTGGATCCCGCCCTTGCAGGCCGTGCATTTCTTCGCAGGACGGTTCGCGAATTCCGCGCGGTCGAACTGCAGCCCGCCGCCCGCATCAGCCGTCCCGCCCGGTTGGGGAGAGGGTGGAACCGGCGCATCGGGTCCCGGCTGGTTCTGCTCGCTCATTCGGGCTTCCTCTCGTTGGCCGGGCGCCAATCGTCGTGCGCTCGATATCCAGCGTCAAGCGTCATTCGTCGTAGCCCTTGATGGCTCGCACCCAGATATTCCTGTACTTCACCGGGTTGCCGTGGTCTTGCAGCAGGATCGGCCCCTTCTCTCCGTGCGGGCTGTACTTCGGCAGTATCCGGTGGCCTGTCGCCCCCTGCAGTTCCACATGGTTGTGCACTGCCACGCCGTTGTGGAGGACCGTCATGTACGCGGGCTTCTCCAGCTTGCCGTCCTTGAAGCGCGGCGCGGTGAAGAGTACGTCGTAGGTCTGCCATTCCCCCGGCTTGCGGCTCGCGTTGACCAGCGGCGGGAACTGCCCGTAGACCGCACCGGCCTGGCCGTCGGCGTAGATGCCGCTCTTGTACGACTCAAACACCTGCAGTTCGTAGACCTTGAAGAAATACACGCCGCTGTTGCCGCGGTTCATGATGTCGCCCTGCGGCGGGTCGGGCGTCGCCCATTCGATGTGGAACTGGCAGTCGCCAAACTCCGCGTTCGTGACGATGTCCCCGGTGCCGTTCACCTGCGCGACGCCGTTCTCGACTTTCCAGCCCGCCGGCCCGCCTTTCGCCGTCTTCCACGCCGACAGGTCCGTGCCGTCGAACAGGACGATGGCGTCCGACGGCGCTTTGCCGGGCGCTTCGGGCGTGCCGGCGGTCCCCGGCGTGACCTCCTTCGGCTGCGGCCGTTCGCTGTCGTGCACGTGCCACTTGCCGCCCGGAAGCATTGGCGTGTCCCGGTAGCCGATCTTCTTCTCCTCCGCGCGCGCCTGGCACAGCGTCAGGCAGGCCAGCGCCGCGCCGGCCACGAGCAGAACGCGTCCGTGCACCAATTGTGTTTTCATGTTTGCCGGCTCCCCTTTAGAATCCCTGCTAGACATACACCTTTTCGAGGAGCCACGCCATGCCTTCTGTCGTCGCCCTTGCGGTCATCGCGCTCGCCGTTGCCGCCTCTGTCTTGCAGGCCGCCGACCGCCCCGCGGCGCACCGCACCGACTGGTTCAAGGACGCGCAGTGGGGCGTCTTCACGCATTACCTGACGGGCCACACGATGAGCGCCGCGGACTGGAATGCGCGCGTTGACAAAGCCGATATTCCAGGCCTCGCCAGGCAACTGGAGGCCACCGGCTGCAGGTACTACGTCCTCACCCTCGGCCAGAATTCCGGCCATTACTGCTCGCCCAACGCCGCCTATGACAAGTACGCTTGTCTCCAGCCCAGCAAATGCTCCAAGCGCGACCTCGTCGCCGACATCCAGGCCGTCCTCGCGCCCAAGGGCATCAAGATGATGCTCTACCTGCCCTGTCAGTCCCCCAACGCGGACCCGATTGCCCAGAAAGGCTTCGGCCTCCCCCAGGGCGCCCGGGACCAGCCCATTGATGGGGCGTTCGCACGGAAATGGGCGGAGGTCATCCGCGAGTGGTCCGTCCGCTACGGCAAGAACATCGCCGGGTGGTGGTTTGACGGCGCTTACCGGCATGTCCGGTTCAACGACGCAATCGGCCGCATCTATGCCGACGCTGTCCACGCCGGCAACCCCGACAGCATTGTGGCCTTCAACCCCGGCGTGATGCTCGTCCCCTATAGCGTTGCCGAAGACTACACCGCGGGCGAGATCAACGACGCGGCCAAGGTCGAGTGCCAGGGGCGTTGGCTCAAGAACGAGCAATGGCACATGCTCAGTTTCCTCGGCCCAACCTGGTGCCAGAAGCCGCCCCGCTTCAGCAACGAGACGGTCATCGAGATCACGCGCAACATCATCGAGAACGAAGGCGTCGTCACCTGGGATGTCCCGATTGAGCCTGGCGGCCTCATCCCGCAGCCCTTCGTGGACCAACTGATCGCTCTCAAGAAAGGGCTGGCCGAGCCGACGCAGGAGGTCCCGCCCGTCCCGCCCGGCAACCTGGCCTTTCATAAGCGCGCCAGACTCCTCGACGTGACCGGCACGAAGCCGCTCGATGTCAACAGCGGCAAGCATTTCGCGCGACTGGGCGTGGACGGCGACCCCGGCACCAAAGCGCACGCCGGCGGCGAGTGGCCCTGGACATATCACGTGGACCTTGGCGCCGAGCACCCCCTGGCCAGGGCCGTCATCACGTTCGACGCGACGTGCTTTGCCACTGAGTACAAGGTGAACCTGTCCGCGGATGGGCAGGCGTGGACCACCGTCGCGCACGTGAAAGGCTGCAAAGGCGGCAAGCAGGAACACGGCTTCGCCGCAACGAAAGCCCGCTACGTGCGCATTCAGGCGCTCAAGCCCGACGGACCCAATCAGGAAGGCACGCAAATGGGCGTCGCGGAATTGGAAGTCTACGCCGAGAAGAAGTAGGATCGCGGGGAAAGCCGGCCCAGGGAGGTCAACAACGTGCCGAGAAGCGCAATCGCTCTGCTGCTGTCGTGGCTGCTTCCCGTCTGCCTCGTTGGCTTGACCGGCTGCGGCACCGGCGATGGCGCCGCCGGGACGCAGACCCTCCGCGTCGTGCGGAACATCGGCGGACGCGAAGGCTTCCGCATACACTGGCTGGCCTGGAAGGCCGCCTTCGAAAAGAAGAACCCCGGTTGGACACTGGAGCTGATTGACCTCGGCAACGCCAACGGCGCCGAATACTACAAGACGCGCGCCGCCACCGGCGATCTCCCCGAAGTGGTGATGGTCTGGAATATGGCGGGCTTCCTGGCGGACGGCGGCAACCTGGTGCCGCTGCCCGACGAGTTCTACACCTCACGCGGCATTCCGCTGCCCTCTCCGTACAAAGGCAAGCGTTACACGTCGCAGGGCGGCATCCAGATTCAGGGCATGATCGTCAACAAGAAGATGTGGAATGATGCCGGCGTCACCGCGCCCCCGGCCACATGGGATGAGTTCATTGACGGACTGAAGAAGCTCAAGGCCAGGGGCTACAAGCCTCTCGTCTACGGCGCAAAGGACTGGTCGGCCTTCATGCCAATGGCGATGTCCATCAACTCGGATGTCTACGACCGGGTGGTGGACCCTGCCAAACCGTCCTGGAACAAGCTGAAGGACGAAGGCAAGGTGAGCTTCGTCGCGGACAAGACTATGCGC
>Ga0315282_10008195_pt1 | contig 16950 bp, 13 predicted proteins | sample YL17G07_20_MG_FD_203693 | JGI IMG/M metagenome (GOLD analysis project Ga0315282, IMG submission 203693) | Sediment microbial communities from Yellowstone Lake, YNP, Wyoming, USA - YL17G07_20 | ecosystem: Environmental > Aquatic > Freshwater > Lake > Sediment | place: USA: Wyoming | collected...
CAGCATCTAAGATAAAGATGTGGCCAATGCCAGTGTTACGCAATTCAGAGACCATCCGATTCATTGCCCTTTTGGCCTCAAACCGAACACCCATTAAGGCATCTTGACGGTCATAGACCCTCTGTCCAGTAACCAACATAAAAAGCCCTGTCCCCATTATCAAGGTAAAAATAGAGACCGCTATCATTGTCTCCATCAAGGTAAATCCGGTAAGATATTTTTCTACCTTTTCGTTTAAATTCCGCATCTTAATCCTTTCTCACCAAAACTGTTTCTGCCTGACAAGGAGAGTCTATTTCGCCATTCTTATTTATATCTTCACCAGCATCTAATACGCCATTCAAATTTTGATCCTCTCCGAAGACGCGGTTCTTATCTCTCCAGCAAATAACTGCCTTGACCTTAAGAAGACAGGTAGTGGTGGCAGTTGTTCCCGGATCAAGATTGGTAACATAAATCTTACGAGAGGCATAAATCGTGCCAGAGGCATCAGCAGCAGATAAAAAGGTAGCGGTATTATAAGCATCAGATATAGAGGTAGTGGTGCTATCAGCAGCAGATAAAAAGGTAGCGGTATTATTGAGATTAAGCACATCATCAAAGTTCTTTTCAGATTGATATAAAAGTTCATCTAATTCTGCCTCGACCTCCATCGTATAACGATACTGGTTGTTAGAAAAAGTAATGGCATCAAAAAACCGATTAAACGACTCTAAAGCACTTACCAGAACAATTGTTAATATGGCAGTGGCCACAAGAGTCTCTACAAGAGTAAAACCCGAACTCTTTTTCATTTCTTCTTCTCCCTCCGATGAGAAGTATACCTTATTCTCGTTCTAAAAACAATAAAAGGAAACAGATTTTACAATTTTTTTACAATCTTCTTTACAACTGGGGGTTATTGTGTTAGGCTATTTTTGAGGAGGTAAGGCATTGAAATCCTGGTGGAAACAAAAACGGATAGATGTGTATCTGGCAGCAGTGATTATTCCCAGCGTTATCTTAAGTGTGCTGGCTTTATGGACACTCTTTAGCCAGTATAATTTTATTAATTCTAAATTAAAAACCGCAGAGGCATTATCCCTAAGCGAATCTTCCCCGTTTGGCTTTTTTAGTCAGATAAGTATCCTTGCCTTTTCTATGATTATCTTTGCCCTGCTTTTAATTTTGGTTATCGGCAGCTACTTAAGCACACACGATTTACAGAGACAACTAGAGTTAGCCCGTCTGAAGGATGATTTTGTCTCTACGGTATCTCACGAATTAAAAACCCCCCTGACTTCTATTCGGCTACTTGCCGAAAGATTAGTTAAACTTCCGCCTGAAGAAGCAGCAAAACACAAGGAATACCACAGCCTGATTCTTACGCAAAGCTATCGCTTAAGCCATTTGATTAACAATATCCTTGACTTTTCTAAATTGAGGGAAGGTAAGCAAACCTACAAATTTGAGAAGATAGATTTAAATAAATTGGCGAGAGAATCAATTGAAGAGTATCCTGCAAGTTTTATCAGGGCTGATTGTAAGTTAGAAATAGATTTGGCTGGTGATTTGCCTTTATTTTATTTAGACAAAGAGAGTATTTCTAGGGCATTTATTAATCTTTTAGATAATGCCTTGAAATCTTCTCCTGCGGGAGGCGTAATTAAGATAAATACACGCAAAATCAATGAAGAGGCTCATCTTGAAGTTATAGACCAGGGACCGGGGATTGATGATACAGAAAAGAAGAAAATTTTTGAGCGTTTTTACCACACCGGAGAAGGAACAGGTCTGGGCCTGACCATTGCGCGGCATATTGTAGAAGAACACCAGGGAAGGATAGAATTAGAAAGCCAAAAAGGCAAAGGGAGTAAGTTTAAGATTATCTTGCCGTTAAATAGAAAAGAAATAAATGTTACCTGAGTTTTAATGACAAATGTCAAAATTCAAAGCACAAAATAAATTCAAATGTCAAATGACAAATATCAAAACTAAAGTTTTGTCATTTGGTATTTGTTATTTGTGCTCATTTTGAATTTTGTGCTTTGGTATTTGTCATTAATTCAGAGTTTTCAGAGATTATGTCCAAAATACTGATTATCGAAGATGAGCCGGCTATTCTTTTAGGACTTAAAGATGAGTTATCCGGGGAATACGAAGTCTTAGAAGCAAAAGATGGTACTGCGGGCCTTGAAATTGCCCTGAGAGAACAACCCGACCTTATTCTCTTGGATCTTATCTTGCCTGATATAGATGGATTCCTGCTCTGCCAGCAACTTAAAGAAAAGGGAGTTGACTCCTCAATTATTATGCTTACAGCCAGAGACCAGGTGGTGGATAAGGTTCGAGGTTTGGATTTAGGGGCAGATGACTATGTCACTAAACCTTTTAGTCTTGATGAATTAAAAGCCAGGATAAAGGCAGTATTAAGAAGAAGGGAGTTAGCTTCTGTCGAGGAATATAAGGATGAAACACTCGAAGTAGATTTTAAAAGATATCAGGCCAAAAGAAGGCAAAAACCACTTAAACTTTCTGCTCTGGAATTTAAATTATTGCGCTTTCTGGTTTCTCAAAAAGGTCGATTAATTCCCCGCAAAGAACTCCTAGAGCAAGTCTGGGGTTATCATATTATTCCTTCTACCAGGACAGTTGATGCCCATATTGTCTCATTGCGCAAGAAAATCGGAAAAAGATATATCACTACCATTCATCGAGCAGGATACCGCTTTGAACCCTCCCCTTCATCTTCCTACAATCTGAGTAAGTTGTAATATAGGCAAAAATATCGCCAAGACAATCCCACCAATTAAAACACCTAAAAAAAGGATAATAAAGGGTTCAATCAGAGCGGTAAGGCTGGATACGGCATTATCTACCTCTTCTTCATAGAAAAAAGCGATTTTATCTAACATTGAGGAGATATCACCGGTTTCTTCTCCTACTGCAATCAAGTTAACCACTAAGGGCGGAAAAACCTTATTTCCTGCTAAAGCATCCCCGATTCTTTCACCTTTACTAACCCGGCTAATTACCTTACTGAGCATATCCTCTATAATCTTATTCCCTGATGTCTTACCGCCAATATCTAAGGCTACCAGAATGGAAACTCCGCTTTTAAGTAAAGTAGATAATGTGCGGGTGAAACGGGCAATAACTACCTTACGGACAACCTTGCCTACCACGGGAAGATTGAGTTTACCCCTATCCTGCATCATTTTAAAACGGGGTATTTTCATTAACCTCTTTAGGGCTATACCTAAGATAACTGCTATAACCACCAAAGATAAAAAATGTTTCTGAAACAATTCGCTGATTTTAAATACGACCTGCGTGGGTAGGGGCAGGTTTGCTCCTAGACTCTCAAAGATGCTTTTAAAACCAGGGATAACTTTAAGGAAAAGTACTGCAGTAATCAATATTGCCACTGCCATTATTATGCTGGGATAAATAAAAGCAGCCCTTACCTTACGGTTAATTGTATTAATACTTTCTAAGTATACTGCCAAACGCTCTAAGATGTTATCCAAAGCGCCACTAAATTCTCCAGCCTTAATCATATTTATATAAAGGTGACTAAAGACGTGGGGGTGACTTGCCATGGCATCTGAAAGGCTTGCACCCGATTCAATCTTGGTCACCATAGAAGTAATAATTTCTTTCAAATAACGATTCTCCACCTGGCTAATAAGGATACTCAAACCTCTCATTAAAGAAATGCCTGCCTTAACCAAGGCAGACAATTGACGGGTAAATAATACTAAATCCTCTAATTTTACTCGACCTCTCTTTTTAAACCAAAGAAAATCTTTTTCCTTTGCCTGCCTTATAGAAACAACGATTAACTGATTTTTTCTGAGGCTACTGATTACACTGGCACGGTCTTTGGCTTCTATCTGACCCTTCACCTTCTGACCCGTATAATCAATAGCTACATAGAGAAACGAAGGCATCTTATTTATGCATTAATTAAGGTAAGGTTTTTTATTCTTCAGTGGTAACCCGCAGTGCCTCTTCTAAAGAAATCTCTCCTGCGAGGCATTTTTCAATAGCATCTTCTCGTAATGTCTTCATACCTTGACTGCGAGCATATTCACGGATTTTCGTGAGAGTTGCTCTTTCTAGGATCAGCTGGCGCAGTTGTTCATCTATAATTAGTGCCTCTACCATTGCCACCCGACCAAAATAACCGGTATTATTACAATACTGACAGCCCTTGCCTCGATAAAAGAGAGCTTTTGTTTCCTTAAAATCTCTGGGTAATCCTGAAAGATTTGCTACTGAAGCTTCATAGGGCTCTTTACATTTCGGACAGATTCTTCGACAGAGCCTTTGAGCAGCAATAAGGGTAAGCGTTGAGGCAATCAAAAACGGCTCAACTTCCATATTCATCAGACGGACAATCGCACTAGGGGCATCATTGGTATGCAAGGTACTTAAAATAAGGTGCCCAGTGAGAGCTGCCTTTATGGCAATATCCACTGTTTCAAAATCACGGATTTCTCCCACCATCACTATATCGGGGCTCTGTCTTAAAGTCGACCTTAAAATACTAGCAAAAGTAAGGCCTATCTCCTGCTTTACCTGAATCTGAGTAACCCCTTTCATTTGATATTCTATAGGATCCTCAATAGTAATCAGGTGCCTCTCGGCATTATTTAACCGATTTAATATTGCATAAAGTGAAGTGGATTTCCCGCTTCCGGTTGGGCCGGTTATAAGAATCATACCATGGGGCTTGGAAGCAGCTTTCTTAAATGCCTCTAGGGCATAAGGTGAAAACCCTAATTTCTCTAAATCAATTTGCAGGCTGCCTTTCTCTAAAATCCTGAGGACTACCTTCTCACCAGTAACCAAAGGTAGCATTGAAACGCGTACGTCCACGTCTCGGGAAGCCAATCTTAGAGAGATCCTGCCATCCTGAGGAAGCCTTCTTTGAGTTATATCTAATTTAGATATTATTTTGAGCCTGGCAATTATGGCATCTTGGAGTTTTTTCTCAACCACAGGAGACCTCTCTTCCAAGATACCATCAATACGGTATCTTATCCTTAATATATCTGGATATGGCTCAATATGAATATCTGAAGCCCGCTGAGTTAAGGCCTCAACTAAGATATTATTTACCATTTCTATTATTTGTGTTTTTTGGCTTAATTCTGTAATCTCCCTGATGTCTATCTTTTCTTTCCCTTCTATACCTACTGTTTCTACTTTTATTCCTGCTTCGGCAAGCGCCTTCTCTTCTACCAAGATATTTTCTAAGTTAAATGCACTAAAATATTCATCTATAGCCCTAATAATCTGTAAGGCAGTAGCGAGCACCAAATGTATATCTAATTTAGTTATGGCCTTGATATTATCTATGGCCACAATATCAAAAGGGTCACTTATTGCTACGGTAAGCACATTGCCAAGTTTAGCTAAGGGCAGTATCTTATAAGTACGCGCTAGACTCTCGGGGATTAATTTTATTACATCTAGACCTATCTTATACTTATTAAGATTAAGTGGCGGTATCTCTAATTCTCTGCAGACTGAAAGCATATTTTTTATCCCTAGAACCTCTCCAGATGTAGTTAGATCCGAAAGGCCTGTAGGGCCTATCTTCTTTTTTTCACGTTTACCCCAGAAAAATTTATTTAGTTTATCCATCACAAACCACCTTAATATTAACTAAAAATTATTCTATTGCTGAGGTTACTTTTAAAACTTCCTCGATACAGGTAACCCCTTCTCGCACAAGGCGAAATCCGTTTTCTCTTAAAGCAATCATGCCATCTTTGACAGCTGCTTCACGAATCTCTTTTTCCGAAGCACCACTAGAAATCAAATCTCTAATCGTAGAATTCATTTCCAAACTCTCTGCCAAGGCTAACCTTCCTCGGAATCCTGTATTATTACAGGCACTACAACTGTTTTGCTTATACAATACGGTATCCTCGCTTATAGGTAAATGATAAGAATCAAATTGCCCTAGAATCGCTTTTGAAGGATGATAGGATTCTTTACATTGAGAACAAAGTGTGCGGATAAGAACTTGTGAAACAATTAAAAGACAGGATGAGGCAATAAGAAATGGCTCAGTACCCATATTTATTAATCTGACAACAGAACTGGAAGCAGAAGTTGTATGTAAGGTACTTAAAAGAAGGTGGCCGGTTAATGCCGCCTTTACTGCAATATCTGCAGTTTCAAAGTCTCTTATCTCTCCTACTAAGATAACATTCGGGTCCTGTCTTAAAATTGATCTTAAGGCACTAGCAAATGTTAAGCCGATATCTTCATTGACTGCAACCTGATTAATACCAAATAATTGATATTCCACGGGGTCCTCTACCGTGATAATGTTTTTTTCTATAGAATCGATATATTTTAAAGCAGCATAAAGAGTAGTGGTCTTGCCACAACCAGTGGGCCCGCAAACAAGAACCATCCCAAAAGGTTTGACGAGATTTCTTTTGAATAATTCTACGGCGCGATGGTCAAAACCTAACTTATCAATATCTAATATAACACTTGATTTATCCAGTACCCGTAAGACTATCTTCTCGCCAAAACTAGAAGGCATAACAGAAACACGGAAATCTATCTCTGTATCTTTATAACTCATCTTAAATCTTCCATCCTGAGGTAAGCGATGCTCACTTATATCTAATCCTGATATAACCTTTATACGATTGATTATATTATCCTGGAGTGCCTTTGGCAATATCTGCCACTTATAAAGTATACCATCAATCCTATATCTAATCCGTAATTCATCCTCCAAGGGTTCAATTAGAATATCGCTGGAGCGCTTATCTACGCCGGTGGTAATGATCTTAGTAACAGTCTGTATCAAATAATCTTGCTCGAGCAGCGATTTAGAAATACCAGAATCCCTCTCTTCTTTTTTTTGATTTTCACTTTGTGGTTGTGGCATTACATTATCTTCTATAATCTTTACTTATCCCTATATTTATACTCCTCAAGGAGTATTCCATTTAGATTACCTTATTTTCGAACATAATATCGCGAAATCATTTCTTTTAATTCCAACGGTGTAGTTAAAAAAGCCATCAAATCATATTTAGTAAGTTCCTGTATCTGCTTGAGCGCAAGTTTATCTAAGGGATTAACCATGGCTATAGTAAGAATATCCTGGATTTTATCTATAGGAAACACTTGATATTTTTCTGCCGATGCCTTGGGTATTAAAGATAAAACTTCAGTTTCTATAATACAACTGCTCAGGTTAATGTAAGGGTATCCGGACTGGATAGCTAAGATTAGCCACAGTTCCTCTTTGTTAACATATCCTAGCTCAATGAGAATCTGGCCTAAAAGTTTATCCCGAGCTTGACTCTGTTGCAAAGAGAGAGCCTCCTGAAGTTGCTCAGGATTTATCAACCCCTTCTGTAATAACAACTCACCAAGCTTTATCTTTGTCCTTCTTAAAGGAGACATTTCTAATACAAACGCAAGTTTATCTTATTTCTATTCTCTTTTTTTTAATTTCCTTAATTGTTCTTTGGCCAAAAGACGTATCTTTTTATCCTTTTCTTCCTGTACTACCTTAGACATAATTTCTTGTGCTTTTTCTGTGCCTATATCAGCTAAAGCCATTAGGACGGTCCGACGTATCAAGGGATCTTTATGGTGAATCCAGGACAAAAGCAGGTCAGTCCAATCCTCTTTCTTCAAATATCCCACTAATTCAATTAATGGGGCAGGTATCTGCTCTTGCATCTGGGATAATTTCTGCCTCAATATATTCAGAATTGGCTCACCCAGTTCTTCTAATAATTCGGCGACCCCTTTTCTCATTATATATTCTCGAAAGGAATCACCGAATTCATAATCCCTCTGAGTTTCTAATTTTATTAATGTATCAACTAAATTATTTTCTATTAAAGGCAGAATCTCTCTAAGGGGTAGCTCTTCCTTAGAGGGATTGTTTATAATGCTGTAGACTAACGCTTCTAAAAATTGCCCATAAGAGATTTCTCTAATGAAATCTACGCTAAGTTCGTATATCTGGGGGTTATGCTCTCTTCCCAATTTTAATCTTTTAGAAAGTAGATTAAGAAGTTGATAGATAAACATACAATATTTTTTACCTACTGGCTTTTCTAATTCTGAGATGATATTTATCGATGGCTGAAATTTCAGAGTAAACTCTTTAATTACATCTTTAAAAAGAGCTAAAAGATTTCTATAAACTTTTGGATCTGGTTCAACATCTAACTTTTTTAATAAACCATCTAATCTACTTTCTATTTGAAAGGCGTCTAATCTTGCTGTATCAAAAGATGCTTTTACAAAATCAGTCAATATTGCTTTAAGCTCTTTGCTCGCTTGGAGTTGAAGTTGTGCGGTTTTTTGAATAAGATGATAAAGAAAATCATCCAATTCTTTTCTCATCTGTTTCGAATACAATTCTTCTAAAAGCGCCTTTATCTTTTCTAACTCTAAATTATAATATTCATTGGGCAACCTCGTAAGATCGTTTATCCGCTTATCCAAAGGTAAGTCTTCCCATTCTATTTTTCCTGTAATATAATCGACCTTGTCTTTAGCCACGTTGAGCTTAAGCAATTCTTTCTCTACTTTTGATATTATTTCTTTTTTTCTATAATCATCAGTTAATATCTTTTCTATAAAATCTTTTACCACTATAAGGTTCTCTTGCTTTTCCTTGAAATCCTCAATAATTATATCTACAAGAACCTCATCAGGAATGGACTTAATAATATTATCCGTCGCCTCTTTCTGCGCCACGCCTCTCTCTAAAAATTGTGAGCGGATAACCTTATTCCTTACAATTGGTTTTAACTCCATTACCACTTTAGCCAAATTCTTAGTAGAATCACTCACATCGGATTCTTGACTTAAAATCTGTGAATTTATCTTTTCTATATTGCGAACAACTGCATCTTCTTCGTTGTTAGCCTTGCCTTGTTCGACAATTTCCTTAGCTGCCTCCATAAGGGTTTGGGCAAACTTTTGAGGTTCTCTGCCCATGTTATGAATAAATGCCTTTCTATCTATGTTGCTATAATCGATCTTGCCCAATAAGAACTCCATCAGCATAACCTCTTCAAGTTTTTCCTTACCTTCGAAGACTCTTGTCGCTCCTCCCACTTGGACAAAACGAACCTCATCAATCTTAATACCTTTTATACCTGCTTTGTTGATTATTTCTGTCCATCCTCCCTCATTTTTGATATACTCAGGTGGCTTACTGAAATATTGAATGAACTCATCTAGTTGATCCTGATGTATTCCTTTAATAAAAGAGATGGTTTTCAGATTGTGCTCCAACATCAGCGTTAAAAAATATTCCACATTAAACTGTTGTCTTTCTTTAGAAGATATGCGTTTACCATTTATCACTAAATCTTTTTCTACCTCACCCAAATTGAGTAGGTTGGTCTCTTTAAATATTGTATTAAGAATAGAATGGGCCTCTTTTATCGAACTTGCCCTCATTGCACCTGGAGGATATAATTGGAAATTTTTTACTGCCCCCTGAAGAGACCTGATGAATCCCATTGTTTCTTTTAATATCTCATCAGTAAGGGGCAGCACGGCTTCTTCCTCTACAATCTTTTCTGACAATTTATCTAGATATTCCAAGATTTCATAAGGACTAAATATCTGATTAACTTTTTGTAAAAATATCTGACTATATTCAGAAGCCATCTCTTGTTGGAACGAATTAGTAAAATGAAAAGCTAATTCACTCGCCACATTATACAAATTATCTTTATGCTCCTCAGTAATGACCTGGCCGATTTTGTAATGCAACTGTTTGCGCTGCTCATTATTTATTTCGCTATACAATTTACTTTGTAAATTCTTATTTAAAAAGGCGAATTGTCCCCTGGTCTCTAACTCATCTATCAGGCGCATCTTTTTAGCCCTATTCAAAAGTTCTAGCATAAAACCTTCGTCTTTATTATCAATCTTTCTTAAAAGGTCGGCGGAGAAATCCGTTCCAATAACTGCAGCTTGAGCAATCATTTCTTTGGTTTCTTCATCCAAGTTTCTTAGCTTCTTTTTAATAAGCTCCTCCGCGGAAGAAGAGATATCCTGACTCAAGATACCTTCCTTTATCCGCCAGCGTTTATCTTCATAAAAGATTATGGCATCCTCAATAAACGACCTAAGCAACTCTTCAATAAAGGTAGGGTTACCTTTGGTTATATTATAAATTAATTCACAAAATTCTCTTGCTGCCCCTATGCCAGGAAAAATAACATCGACCATTTTAGAAGTATCATCTAAAGAAAAATTGGCTAATTCAATCTGGGCAAAATTATCATTAAGACGAATGTCTTCCAATAGACCTTCGAGATTGGTATAACCTACTATTTGCCTAGATTTATCATCAATAAAAGTGCAGAGCACAAATATCCTTTTATTTTTCTCTTGTTTATTTAAATAACGCAGAAGCTCAAGGCTAGCCTTATCTATCCAATGTATATCATCAAAAGAGAGCACTACTGCTGAGATTTTATTTAATTCGATTAAAAAATCTAAAAAACCCTTGAATAACAAAAATCTCGTTTTCTTATCATCGGCTTCTGAATCTACCGGCCTCCTTATAAAATTCGCTATAAGTGGAATGACACGACTCAATGCCAATAACTCTAGGGGCGGTATCTGGGAAATGAGACTATAAATTCCAGGACTATCAATGCCTACCTTCTCTATGTACATAGAGATACTTTCAGCAAATAGATAATAGGGATCCTGTGTATGCATGGGAGAACCGTGATAACTAATTATGGCTGCGCGGTCCCCTACATATTTATTCACTTCGTCTAAAAGCCGAGTCTTTCCTACGCCCTCTTCTCCTGAGATAAATATAAACTGTGACAGATTTGATTGAAGAACCATTGTGTCGAATGTCTGTTTCAATACATCTATTTCCTTCTCTCGGTCAATGAATCTTGGGCAGGGAAAAGAGTCCATGGCAATCAGAGAACTAACTGCCTCTAAAGTTACCTCTTTTGCCTGAGAAAATCTATTTTTACCTCTATGTTTGGATAGATAAAGGGCTTTATCTGCCAGATCTATCAACTTATCCATTTCATCAGTATCATAAGGATACATAGCAATGCCTATACTTATCGTCAAGTGTAGATCTTGCCCTTCCCTACCTTTAAATACATTTTTATTCACGGTCTCAATAAGCTGATTAGCTAGTGTCTGGGCTCTCTTTAGCTCTAAGGTAGGTAATAAAAACGTGAATTCATCTCCTGCGTATCTTATAACCATATCAGTTCGTCGAGTTGACTTTTTAAAAATTACCACTAGTTGTCTTAGTATTTCATCTCCGCAGAGATGACCGTAGGTATCATTAATATTTTTAAACCCATCTAAGTCAATCATAAAAACAGTCAGGGGATAATTGCTTAGCCTTGCTTTTTCTATTTCTTCAGGGAGAAACTGATAAAGATAATATTGATTAAACAACCCGGTTAAAGGGTCAATAAAGGTAGGTTCCTTAAAGCGGATATCTCTGGGTTCTTCTCTTGATAAATTCAAAGGAGTATCCATCTTTTTATAAATTGTACTACGCCTCAATTATAACACATTTACTTTGATAGTCAATAATTTGTCCACCGCTTATACAAACTAACCCCAATTCTAAACCCGCATTGGAATTGGTTTTCGTCATCACTAAGTAAACTATTTCCCACTCCTAAGATTACTACTTTACCTTATAATATGGGATTTGAGGTGGGTTAGCATACGAAAACATTTACATAACTGCGAGGGCTTCTTGTATGAAAGGCAAAATTCCCCGGACCTCTTCTTTAGATAATCTCCCCAACTTAGCAAAAGCAGCATTTCCCATCCTGTCTTTAATTTCTCTGGCAATCTGCAATTTTTTAGGGCCTTTATTATAAGAATGTACGCTTACCACAATCTTTCTACCTTCATCCTCCCAATCCTTAGTAAATAACTGCTCATCCAAACTACTATCGTACGGCATAGCTTCCTCCTTTTTATCTTATAATTAAAAAGTTAAACTATTATTTAGCGGGTCCTGTCTTGGCCTGTTTCTCGCGGGGACGCTCATTTTGCCCCAGCGTGGCAAAATTTCGCTCGGGTCGGCTGCGTCGCTCGTCCCGACAGGATACTCAGGACACCGTGCCCGCTCCTTGCCTCCACGCCCCGCTCGAAACCAATCCAAGCCACCCGCTAAAATCTGTCGATTTACAAATGAATCTGGCGAATTTTCATCCGGCTGCTGAGAATCGGGTATTTGCGGGTGACGAGGCGTGTTCAGAGCAGCATCTAGAAAGTTCGATGCGGGTGAGGGTTCGCTTCGTTCCTAATTGTTGCCGAGAGCGAGAAGTTTCTCGAAGCGAGCATTTCCTCGCTGGGGAAATGCGAGCGGTGCTGCGAGAACATGCCTCGGCAGGACCCGCAAAACCGCTATTTTCAACGAGCGAGAAAATCGATAGATTCATTATATTAGAATTTTTTGCCATGGCGATAAAGACGGGTTTTATTGTATTCTATTTTCTTAAGGAGGGTCTTTTCTAAATCAATATTTTTGGCGCCGCAATAATCAAAGATACGAATACAACAATCCGCTAGTTCCTCCGCAATGTTGTCTTTTGCGCCGTGGTTACGCATTGCCTCTAAAGCTTCGGATAATTCCGAATGCATAAGCGCAATCAGTTCTCCGTCATTGCGCTCGCTATCCCACCAACCTTTTTCCTTGGCAATGCTGTGGCACTCCTCAATAAGTTTACTTAGATTCCTGCTTTTTTTTCGCATTGATTTGCGCCTCCAATTCTTCTAGGGTATTTTTTTTATCCAGAACAGAGAATACCTTTCCTGAAATAAATTCTTTAGCATAAGTGCTCAGAGACGATACCTCGACCTGCGTATTAGTCGCATCTATCTCTTTAAAGAACAAACCAACCGGCGTGGTATCTTGTTCAGAAACATAGATAGCAATCATATGTTTCTTTATACTCTGCGTATAGATATGCGCCTGCATGGTCTTTAAGATATCCAGAGTCTGCGTATAGCAGGTAAAGTAATCATAATTAAACGCCTTAGTTATAGCGGTCTTACGGTTGTCTTCTAAGGCTCTGGTTGAGACACCGGCAAGGCCTTTCGCCCCCTCCCAAAGTGTCGCACAACCCAACGCTGAAATGACAAAACACAAAGCACAAATGCCAAATGAAATCCAAATGACAAATGACAAATGACAAAACTTATATTTTGGGATTTGACATTTAGATTTTAGATTTATTTTGGATTTTGGATTTTGGATTTTGGATTTTAACATATCTCCTCCTCTATCTATTCATTTATGACCTGCCAAATTTTATCCAGATTCTTGCGTGCCTCATCCTCGCCTCTCTTGGCAAACTCTTTCGCACGATGCAGTTCTAACCAATACATCCCTGACGTATCCGGGTGCAAAACAATGTCCGCCAATTGCGCCTCATTCTTGGCTACCTCTGACTGCATTACCTCAATGCTGCTAAATATAATATCCAATATATTAGTCTTGAGTTTTTTTTGATAATATTGCCCGGCAGAAGTCTCAACATTTTTTATCTTTTCATATTGCTTAAGGACATCTTCTCTGGAAGGAGTGACATTAACCGCGATAATCTTCTTGACACCCATCTTAAATAAAGGCTCGGTGGGTAAGGGGTTAATTATTCCTCCGTCAAATAGTAAACTTTGTTTAAATTTAAAAGGCATGAATACTCCCGGCATAGTGCAGCTGGCCATAATTGCATCTGCCAGCAGGCCTTTCTCTAAAATTATCGGTTCTTTTCTCTTGACATCGCTGGTTATTATTTTGAGGGGAAGTTTCACATCATAAAAAGTCTTGTTGCCTAAATATTTTCTTAATAATTTGTAGAGCTTGTTACCTTTAATAAAGCCGAAAAAAGGAAACGTTAAATCCACAAGCCCCCATATATATTTTGGCTCTTTGAATTCTTGAGTTATAATCTCAAGTATTTCACCGCTCGTCCTGCCAGTTACCCAGAGGCTGGCAATGAGCGCTCCCACGCTTGAACCAGAGATAACATCAATGGTGATTTTTTCTTCTTCGATTACCTTTAATACGCCGATATGGCAAAGACCGTAGGCCACCCCCACTCCTAACGCCAAGCCCACTAAACAATCACCGAGCCTGCGCGCAACCCTCCTTATTGCCTTGGCATATTCAGAATCGGGTTCATCCAAAACCATTTTATCCGATGCCTTAAATTCTATCTTGGGTAAAGTAGCAAATATGGGGTGATTTAATAATCCTATCTGCTCTTCATATGTAAGCCTTGATACTTTATATTCATTAATGATAACCTTTATCTTATCTTCATGAAAATTAAAATCGGTTTTAAGCCTACGGATTAAATTGAATGTCCTTTTTAAATCTACGGGTTCCGGGCTCGTCAATATATGGATTAGGTCAGATTGATTCAGGATATCAAAGATACTCCTGTCCATTTCACTGGGCAAGTCTAAAATTATATAGTGGTAATCATTAACCAAGAAGCTTAAGGCATCCGCTAATCTCTTCGCGCACAACTCATCTTCCGGATTATAGTAAAGGGTGATTAAGTCTATGCCAAATCTATCTTTTAAAATAAAATCTTTTATTACTCTTGCCGTATCCATATCACCAGAAGACAGGTCAAAGATTCGATAAGCACCCTCAATTTCTAATCTGTGGGGTAAACTGTGAATTCTATCAACAGGGGTAATATCTAATATAATTACTGATTTATGCGTTTCTTTGGCGAGACTTAGCGCCAAATTCAGGGCATAGACGGTCTTACCGGCCTGAGAGTAAGAACTAAATATGGAAATAGCCATGCTTTCAAAAATAGTCTTTTGATGAATATCTTTGCGTTTTAACCTGCGCGATAAGGTTTGGCTTAAATCAACTGCTAACCGGGGGATTTTCTTTAGGATGAAATCAAAATCTTCTTTTCTAATAATTAAGAGAAGGGAATCATTCATTGCTCTGGCAGTTACGGAATGAGGCTCACCCGTAAGAAGTGAAATAATTCCGAAGTATTTTCCCCGATGCAGATATTCTAATAAAGTCTCATTTCCGCCTTGATCTTGTGTATAGATTACGATTCTTCCTAACACAACAACACAAAGCGCATCGGCGGGTGCGCCTTCCTGATAAATAATTTCTCCCTTCCTATACTCCTTAAAACTAATCCGTTCTCCAATAAGATTGCGTTCCACGCTAGATAAACCAGCAAATAAAGGAATCTCTTGTAATATCGGTTCTTTCTTTATCAATTCCATTACTCTAGTTTCCCGGTTTTGCACACAAGAGAATATTTTCTAGCACTCTCTCTAACTGTGCGCTTATAAGTATTATAATCTACCTCAATGAGGCCAAAACGCGGGCCAAAGCCCTTATCCCATTCATAATTATCTATTAGCGACCAATAAATATAACCTAAAAGTTTTACGCCTTCACTCATTGCCAGATGAATATTCTTTAAATGCTCGCAGATAAAATCCCATCTTAAGTTATCATCCTGCGTGCATATACCATTTTCTAAAATAAATATGGGGAGGCCGTATTTCTTTAGTTTCAAGAGTAAGTTATATAAACCCTCGGGGTATATATCCCAGCCTAAAGAATTTTTACTGAGCTTGCTGTGATTTTCATTACAGACATCCAGCGTCAAATTCTTAAAGCCCCAGCCTCGCGTCTCCACTAAACCTCGAGTATAGTAATTTATGCCTATAAAATCAAGGGTTTTGGCACACATCAACCTCTCAATAAATTCAAAATTAAAATACTTATTCCTTAAATAAGCAGCGATATTGTTTCTTAGGGTTAAGGTACAGGGTACAAATGCCTGCATATTCTGGGCAATACTTATTAAAGGTAAATTTAAGCTTTCATTTCTATAAATTTTATGGATGAGTTTATAGCTTTTTATGTGGGAAAGGGTTAGGTTTTCTTTTACCTGTTTAGCTTTAAAGAAGGATTTTTTCTGAGGCGGCCAAAAACCTAAGATATAGGCATGATACACATAGACCATTGGCTCATTTATAGTCACCCAGCATTTTACATTTTTACATAGAACTCTAACAGTTTTTTCTACATAGCGTAAAAAATAATCACAAGCCTTATTATTTTGCCAGCCCCCAATCCTTGCAAACCATAAAGGATTGGTAAAATGGTGCAACGTAACTATGGGTTCGAGGTTACGCTGCTTCAAAGAAAGAATAACATCTCTATAATGTTCTAATTCTGGCTCTGAGAATTTACCTTCTTGAGGTTCTATGCGGCTCCACTCAATGGATAAACGATGGGCATTGTGATTAAGAAGCTTGGCTAAATCAAAATCGCACTTGTAAAGCTCGTAATGCCGACAGGCGAGCCCTGAAGCCTCTTTTAAGCCAACCCTTTTCTCCCATTCCCACCAATCAGTATTTATATTGCTCCCTTCCACCTGATAGGCAGAGGTAGCTGCACCCCAGAGAAAATCTTTAGGGAATTCCATCATATTGGCTAACATTATAGCACTACAAAATAAAAAATCCCAACAAAAATGTCCTCCTTCGCCCTTAAACTAATATACGCTAAAAAAAAGCTTCGCAGGACTATTCTCCGAAGCTTTAGCGAAAGAGAATGTTGGGATATAAAGAAACAGCCGATAAAGGTGTTTTACTTTCATCACCTCTACCTCTTGGCAACCCAGCCACCATATCCGCCGAAACATCCCTCGCGGATTTAGGTCTGTGGCTTTGCGTCCCCACCTTTCGATGGGTTTACCTTTATCGGCTACAATTAAGTATACAACAAAATTACTTACTTTTCAAGGCGTAGAGCGTCTGGGTCATCTAAATATATTTTCCTTTTTGAATTTTTTTATAATTCTAAACGCCAAGAAATAACCATAAATATTTACATTTCTATTAAAGAGGATATCTAAAACCATATGTTGTGTTATGCCG
>Ga0315282_10008196_pt1 | contig 16950 bp, 13 predicted proteins | sample YL17G07_20_MG_FD_203693 | JGI IMG/M metagenome (GOLD analysis project Ga0315282, IMG submission 203693) | Sediment microbial communities from Yellowstone Lake, YNP, Wyoming, USA - YL17G07_20 | ecosystem: Environmental > Aquatic > Freshwater > Lake > Sediment | place: USA: Wyoming | collected...
CGCTAAGCAGGGTAAGCCATTATAGGACAAAGCCGGGCTCGCGCCCGGCTTCTATTGCTCTGGTGGGCGTTAAGGCCCTTGGAAGACCTTACCCCACTTATTGTCCTTAAAGAGGAGCAAGTAGAATTAAAAGCCGCTTCCATATAGCCTAATTAGCTTCATGTATAATCACTTACGCTTGTCTTTCAATATCTCTATTCACTCTTACTCTTATGGCAGCGATATCTGCCTTCAGTTCATGGCAGGTTCCATCCCAGTCAAAGAATGATGAAATTCCCTCTTCCTGCAGCCATATAGACGAGAGATAGTCAATGAACAACGTTGCTCTCTCAAGTCTCAGTAATATTGATTGGACGTCTGTTACCTTTTCTCGCACCTCATTATCGAATATTGGAGTATCCACTAATATTGCATCTATATAGGTAAACAATTTGCAAAGCTTCCTTATGTGATACATTCCAACACTTGTAGGCCGTATTGCTTCAGGTATTTCATTACCTAATATTGGTAGACTACGCTCAAATGACTCAATCAACTCTCTTCTCTGTGCTCTCACCATCACATGATCTATTTGTGTTGGTGTAAAACCGATACTTTGAAGCTTCTCGTATACAGATGCTGTCTCAACATAGCCTTCCCCAACACTGCTTCCCTTTGATGATTCCAGAAGATTAATTAGTATTGGCATTAAGAAATGCTCTTTAGGGTCATGACTAGACACATCAAATATGTTCGTAACATTGGTTCTGCTAGGTTCATAATATTCGGCGTCATCATATATTACTGCCCGCAAGAACTCATGCATTGGTATTATGTAATCCCCTGTTTCTGTATATATTTCAATGAACTTCTTCGTGTCAACATGACCACTGCCGAAAAACTCTCTAACTAAGTCTAGTGCTAGCCTGACGTTTCCTTTTGAGATATTATCAATAAATTCTATAATCTCATCCCTACGCTCAATCGTTCTAAGAAATATCTGAATAACAGTATTCAAGTTAATAAAGTTTACCCGTATGCTCTCTGATAATGAAGTCAAGGGTATTTCTCCACTAGTAAGTTTCTTTGCAAACTCCAGTCTCTTTGTTAGAACACGGTCGATTCTTGGAGGAGAAATGGTAAAGGCTTTCTGATGATATCCACTAAGTGCTCCCTCTTTTAAGGAACGCTGGAATGTTTCAGGTCTTAATGCTAGAAATACAGTTGCAGGCCATTGAGCTGATATCTCTTGTGAAATTAAGAAGACCTCTTGTTGTATTTCATCACTTCTTTGGTCAGCGTTGTCGAGAAAGACAATTATTTGCTTCTTCCAACCTTTTGAAAAAAATTCAACAGAGGATCTTAGATGCTCGGCTCTGTTTTTCACCTTTTCAGCAAGGAACTCAACCTCTCTCTCTTTAAACAGCTGTGGGTTAACGTCGTATAAATCTGAATATATGCTCTTCCTAAATCGCTCTAGTTCTAGATTGTAAATTCCTCGTACAGTATTGCGTTCCTCGATATCGACTCCATAAATATCGAGCAACTGCCTTGCAATCTCTAATGGTATAAATTCCTTTATATCTGTATTGATTGCAGCTTGTGAGCCTAAGTCAATATAGAACGATATCGCGTTCTGAAATTGCTCTACTGCGTCAACATGAATCAGATATTTTATGAAAGTAGTCTTTCCAACACCAACGTCACCGAGTAGCACAATCGGCCTTCTGCTTAGGCTCTCGGCATATAGCTCTGGTGTAATGCCATCTTTGCTAGTCGTTGGGATAGTTAGCGGAGCGCCTGGTTCATTATAGAAAAGCGCATCATACCTTGCTTTCAGAATGCTCTTACTTATCATTGAATGTTGGGAGAGAGCGCCACTCGGGCAATAGCATTCTTCCAGGAACGGTTTCTCCAGGTCTCCAGTTCGTGTTATATCTTCAATTACTAGCTCACTCACAATCTGTAGGTCGGTTTGAAAGATATTCCTCTGCTTTATTCCAGGGTATCTGTAAATAGAAGCAGATAGCTTGGGTGGTAGTTCTGGTAATATGTCCCCTAATAGTTTTCTCGTTAAATTCTTATTCTCAATGGCTGGCTTTGAAAATAGATTCCAAAAGTCTAAGAACTCTTCAAGCATTTGCTCTAATGAGGTGAAAACCACTGCCTGTCCATCAAATGGTGATGTACCATCATCTCTTACTGCAATAAAGGCGGCTAGCTGATGCCCATTACAGATTGCTCCATACGGAACACCTCGGGATTGGCAATAACCGCTTGCTTGTTCTATTGCATCTTTCAGGTTTGGATAGTCCCGCATTAGTGATCCCAAGGAATATTCAATGCGGTTAAGACCTACTGGCAATTCAAAATAGTCCCCCTCTTTCTTCGCTTCAACGATCAATATTCTTCTCGGTGCCCGGAAAGTGTAATCTGCATATTCTTTACCTTGTGATTCCTCGGCAGTGATGTCGTCCCTCGACCAGCCAAGACATTCTATGAATAACCTATCGATGAGCTGTAAGCGTGTTGTTGCCTCATTCCTGGTATCCTTGTTTTCGGAGTAATACTCTGCTAAGGCCTTAAGGTTTTCTATGCATATCTCATATTCAAGCGCCATAATATCCCCTTCTAAAGAGTATTATATCTTGGAAGCTGGGCAACTTTTCAACAGCTCAACATAGTCTTTGGGTAGTTCCCAATGCTCTGCCCCGGAGATAATATGGCACAAATAGTCTTCACTTGGAGAATGCTCTTTATCCGATTTCTTTGAAACGATGTAGATGAGTACTCCCAATGGTCGATCTTCGCCTCCGCTCATAAAGACGCTGGTGCCACAACGGTCGTAGGCGTTATTCTTACCCTTGCCATGATATCCCTCACAGGCATCGAGCCTCTTCAGGTCCTCTTTCGAGATGTCGTAGACAACCCCCCAAACACCCGGGCTGGCATCATCCTCCACAACGTCGGCAACCCAGCTTCTGCGGCTTTCGGAATATCTCGTGAAAGCGAGCCGGAAACCTGGGAGAAGGGCTAAGCACTTGAATTGATTCGATGGGCAGCGCTCCTCGATTTGCTCTGGGTCCAAATTGGAGCCGTAGGCAAAATACAGCATCATAGCACCTCCCTATTCTTCTAAGATTATATGCATAGGCAAAGACAATCTCGGGCAATGCCCTGTGTTAAAGCGAGGCCTGGTATTATTGGCGCCCCGGCGTAGCTGCTTTGTGGGGCTGATTGGGTGTCTCCCCACAAAGCCAGGGCGTGTGGGGCTTTGCCCAACGCTGCTTGGCCTTGCCTCTCCGTGTAGGCGAGGCCTACGCCTTGCAGGGCTTCGCTTTGCCACTCATGGCGAAGCCCGGTCGGGCCCGGCATTGCGGGCATCAGCCCGTGCATCGCAAATATTGGTGGTGCCATGTCGGGCCTATCGCTGCGCCGCCGGGCTAGGTTTGGGCACGTGGGGAAATGCCCAAACCTAGCGGTGTGGCGATGCGGGGGCCTCTTTGGGCGGCTCATCCATGAGCCCAAAGAGGCGGAAGGAGTGGGGCAAAGCCTCGCGTCGCTTCGACGATTGGCTTTGCTCTGCGACGTCCCGCATCGCTTGGCGGCGCAGGCGTTGCGGTCCTGGTAGTGAGGAGGGCCGCAACGCAAGGCCATGCCAGGGCACTTTACATGCTGGCATGGCCGTGTCTGGAGGGAGGTTGCCTCGCCCCTGTGTAGGTAGCTTCGCGGTGTCGGGGCTCCGACGCCTTCCCGGGCAGGGAACGGGGATACCGATGTGGGACTGTTGGCCACGAGCGAACATTTCATGGTTGCCAGGAAGGAGGTAGCGCCGAGCGTCAAGCGTGCATCAATCCAGCTGAACTCATTGCCATAGTTGCGCCTCAAGGACGTTCCTTTGCCTTTGCATAGACTGGTTGTTATATACCTCCCTCTGTTCTTGAAACTAGGGTTAGTACGGGGGGGTTGGCGGAAAGTAATGAGAGCATAAGACCTGCTAGATTGCCTCATCCATGTATTGTTCTATGGAGAAGTATGCGTGTTGGCATCTTATCCACTGAAACCACCCCTTACTGCTACCAGGGTTCCCCGGAGTCTGAGGCCGAAAAGTTGTGGCCACATCTTATGTCTAGGCGGTGTCATGGGACAACAATAGGCCGGTTTTCCGAGCATTTGGGAGCAGGTAGCTTACTCCATGGCTGGGGCTTCGGAAATATTTTTATAAACATAAAAAGATAAAAACATAAATGTATAAAAATATAGAAATATAAATCGGCGCTCTTAGACCCCCATCTCCTGGCGGTAACGGGCTTCGAGTAACTCCTTGACACGCGAGGGCACGATCTCCCGCAGAGTGTAAGGGCCTTGCCCCGGCCTGTAGAGGTCGTACCAAATGGCATCGCTCATGGGCAAAATGGCGTTGTCCCTGTCCAAGACCCCCATGAAATCGTCGGCGTAGGCGAAGCCGTAACTGAAAACCTGTTCCCACCGGGCTCGGTCATTGGGCCAAAGCGATTCAATTGTCTCGTGCAGAGCCCCAAAGTGACGCCGCATGTTTGCCAAGCCGGTCCTTACGGTAGCGCTCTCATCTCTTGGAAAAATGAATAACACGGCGGGGAAATAGGGCAGCTCAAGGCCAGACTTCGTACTACGCCAGGTCTTGCTCACTAAGAAATGGATGAAGTTCTCCATGCGTTGTTTCACTCTGTCGTCTGACTTCCAGCTCAGCTCCAGCTCTAGGAAGTAGTAGAACGGCTGCACGTTGTACTTTGGGTCGAAATATCGCCAGGCAAAGAGCGCATCGGGCCTGACCATGGCCCTCATGGAGCTATTGTAGCGATGGAACTTGAAGGCATCGTTGCGCCAGAATTCAAGCCCCCCGCCGCCAGACGTCGCCACCTGCAGTTTGAAGTTGCGAAGGGCCCGTTCGTGTTTGCTCTGGAAGCGCCCCAAGTAGCCTTCGAGGTCATACCCCTTCCTCCTCAAGCGGTAGATCTCCGTTGCCGGCCACCAGAACTCCCGCATGATCGTGTCTTGGAGCACAGCCTCCAGCAACTGCCTCGGTTTACTGCCCATTTGGAGGTAATAGACGCGCTCATATTTCCGCGACCCGGATATCTCTGGACTTATGTGGGATATGGCTCCCATACGCACCAGTTTGGCGAGGGAATCGAAGACGGTTATGTCTTCACGGGGATATCCCCTGCGGGCGAGATAGTAGACGATCTGGAAATACTCCAGCGGCCCGTAGCGGTAGAGAGCCTCTAATATCTCTGCCTCCATCATCTTCACCTTTACGTACATCCTTGCCTCCGCCTGTCTAAACATCCTCCGGTCCCTGGCCGGGCTCCGGTGTAGCGGGTAAACCGCTCCTTACAATTATTGTAACTTTTATAGCGGGGCGTGCCGTTTCGTGGAGGCAAAGGTCACAGTATCTGGCTGACCGTTACCGGCAGCCGTGTCCAGTAATCACTGGGGGTAGTCCTCGATAAGCATCATGCGCGCGGCGTACACGCGCTCAAGGCGCACCTCCTCCGCGTGGACCAAGCGGCTGTCGGGCCTTACGTCCTCCACGTACCCCTCTATTTCGTCCAGGCGCTTCAAGAGTCGCGGGCACAAATCGAGAAACGGTCGCACCTCAACCGCCTTGTACCAGCTAAACACAGCAACTGCTTCAAGAAAGCTCGTCAGCGCCACCGCGTTCTTATCTAGGCTGTACTCGAGCGCGTCTCCCAGCAGGGGATCGCTGTCCTCGATGGAGGAGAGAATAATCTCCATGAACTCGGTGTCCCTTATTCGCCCCATGAGGTAGAGCAGGCGGTAGCCGACGTAGGCGGCGACTATCTGGAGCCGTAGGAATTTGACCCGCGCTTTCCAATCCAACTTGGTCATATTCACTCTGCGCCCCTCATGGAGGGCGTTGATTATTTCAGCTGCCTCGTCCATATAAAACTCCGCACCATAATACGAAGATAGGCTGCCCTATTCTCCGTTTTCTTTTCTTTTTAGAGGCCGGGAGGGGAGGTGAGCCTCGCCTCCTTGCCTCCAAACGCCTACAGGCCACTCTCGGGGCCATCTGAGGCCCTTCTGGGGAGCGCTCTTTTCAGCCTGGTGAAGGATACCTCCCCGCCCTTTTCGCGCCATTTCACGACGCGAATCCCCAGGCGGCCAAGGACCGCGATCTTCTCGGGACCGGTGCCAGCCGGCACGACCAGTATCTTCCGTACCCCGGCATGGTCGCCTTGCAGGGCGCTGTATGCGAAGCACTGGCCGATTCCGTGGATGACGTCATCCCACTCTCCACAGGATTTCACCTCGACGATCGCAGGGAGGCCCATTAACACCAGGTCGGGCCTGATGCCCCCGCCGAGGCCGGTATTGGTCACCTCAAAGCCCATGCCGGAGAGCTCGCGGGCGAGCTCGTTCACGACCAGCCCATGAACCCTGCTGGCGGTAAGCGTCCCGCCCTTACGGGTGACGGAATACCCGCTCTGGCGCTCGGGGGAAAAGCTCGGCTTACGCCGGTGTGCGCTCCTTCTTTGGCTATGCCCCCCGCTGGGGGTCTTGCGGTGATACTGCCTCTTCCGCTGGTCGATAATGATGCTGCCGATACCCTCAGGGCATACCACAAGCGTCCTTGCGCGCTTACGCTCCTTTGCCATTTATTGTCCACCTCCTTTCCCGCTACATTGAAGCCCTGCTTTCGTCCCCGTAGGAACAAAAGGCTTGAGCAAAGCCTTTGCCATAGTCCAATAGCCATTGTACATATTAAGTGTACAACAGCTTTTGGACAGAGTCAAGACTGATTGTCCAGCTCTCGGCTATAATCGTGTATGAGAGGGGAGGAATAAATGGGAGACTTCATCGACGAGCTTGAGGCGTTGCTGAAAAAAGGCGGGGGCGCTTCTCTGCGTGACCTGGAGGGAAGGGTGAGAGAGCGCTTCGGCGAGGAAGCCAGGGTCAGCAAGAGCCTCATCAACTATTACCTACTCAGAAAAACCGTTCCTACTTACCCGGCAATCTACCAGCTGGCGGTGGCATTGGACCTGGACGCAAAGAAACTCCTCGACAAACTGCATGAATACCGGAAGCGGTGCAGGGTGGAGGAAGAAGAAGAGGCCTACAGAAGTTTTCTTAAGAGTACCGGTCTATGACTATGTCTGTTGGAATGTGAAACGTACTCATATGGGTGGTCAATACAGATTATTAAAGCTACAGGGGTGATCTTTCATGGCCAAGGCCAAGGCGGACAAGAACAATAACCATGGCGCTAATCTTGGTTTTGAGTCCACCTTATGGGCGGCTGCGGACAAGCTCAGGGGGAACATGGATGCAGCGGAGTACAAGCATGTCGTTTTGGGCCTTATCTTCGTGAAATATATAAACGATGCCTTCGAGAAACGCCAGCGCAAGCTGGAGAAAGAGCTCTCCGACCCCGACAGCGAGTGGTACATAGAAGATATCGAGGAACGTGGTTACGCGCTGGAGGACCGGGATGAATATACCTCAGCCAATGTCTTCTGGGTTCCCAGGCGTGCCCGTTGGAACGGCCTGCAGGCTCACGCCAAGCAACCCGACATCGGCAAGCTGATAGACGATGCCATGGTAGCAATCGAAAAAGAAAACCCGGTATTGAAGGGCGTTCTCCCCAAGGACTACGCAAGGCCTGCACTAGATAAGCGTCGTTTAGGCGAGCTGATCGACTTGATTGCGAAAATATGCCTGGGGGATGAGGAGAACAAGAGCAAAGACATACTCGGCCGCGTATACGAATACTTCCTCGGACAGTTCGCAAGCGCAGAGGGGAAGAAGGGCGGGGAGTTCTATACGGCGAGATGTGTAGTCCGTTTGCTTGTAGAGATGCTAGCCCCATATAAGGGGAGGGTGTACGACCCATGTTGCGGTTCAGGAGGAATGTTCGTCCAAAGCGAGAGGTTCATTGAGGAACATGGAGGGAAGCTCGGCGACATAAGCATTTATGGGCAGGAGTCAAACCCAACCACGTGGAAGCTGGCGAAGATGAATTTGGCCATCCGTGGGATTGAGGCCAATCTGGGCCAGGAAAACGCTGACAGTTTTCACCGTGACCTCCACCCCGACCTCAAAGCTGATTATATTCTTGCAAACCCTCCTTTTAACATGAAGGATTGGGGTGGCGATCAGCTCAAGGATGACAAGAGATGGAAGTTCGGCATACCCCCCACGGGGAATGCCAACTTCGCCTGGGTACAGCATTTCATATATCACCTTGCACCAAACGGCCTTGCCGGGTATGTGCTCGCCAACGGGAGCATGAGCTCCAACCAATCCGGAGAGGGCGAGATACGCAAGAACATCATCGAGGCCGACCTCGTGGATTGTATGGTGGCATTACCTGGTCAACTCTTCTACTCCACGCAGATCCCCGTATGCTTATGGTTCATAACCAGGAATAAGAATAACGGCAGATTCAGGGACAGACGTGGAGAGACTCTGTTCATAGATGCTCGCAAGATGGGTGTGATGGTGGACCGGGTGCACCGCGAGCTCACCGACGAGGACATTAGAAAGATTGCCGATACCTACCACGCCTGGAGGGGGGACGAAGACTGCGAGGGTTCTTACGAGGACATTTCGGGTTTCTGCAAGAGCGCGACCCTGGATGAGATAAAAGAACACAACCATGTGCTCACGCCGGGGCGCTACGTGGGCGTGGAGAAGGTCGAAGACGACGGCGAACCTTTCGAAGAGAAAATGATACGCCTGGTAGACCAGTTAAGGGAGCAGACTGAGGAAGCTAAGAAGCTCGACAATGCCGTCTGGTCCAACCTCAAGGAGCTTGGATATAGATGAGTAATAGTATTGCACAAAGAAGAAGCGGATATTGGTCATGATGAATGGGATAAGACCGGCAAGCTGCTGGAGAATCAAGAGATTAGGAGACCTTGGGAGAATAGTAACGGGGAAAACCCCCTTAACAAGGGTTGCCGGCAATTTCGGGGGAGAGATTCCTTTTATTACGCCTTCAGACATGGATGAACGAAGGATTATAGCTGATACCAAGCGTTATCTGACACAGATGGGCGCAGCTTCCGTATCCGGTTTTAGAATTCCGCAAGGAGCTGTTATGGTCTCATGCATCGGCTCAGATATGGGCAAAGTTGCTATTGCGGGATGCGATGCAGTCACCAACCAACAGATTAATTCCATTATCGTTGATGCGGATATCTCAAATTTGTTTATTTATTACAATTTAAGCATGCGAAAAGCAGAGTTACAGCATCTCGCTTCAGGTGGTTCTGCCCAGCCGATTCTAAACAAAGGTCAATTCTCGCAACTCCCCATTTCACTGCCAGAATTGAAAGAGCAACGCGCTATTGCCCATATTCTTGGCACGCTCGATGATAAGATTGAGCTGAACAGGCGGATGAATGAGACGCTTGAAGCTATAGCTCGGGCCATCTTCAAATCATGGTTTATCGACTTCGACCCCGTCCGCGCCAAAGCCGAAGGCCGCGACCCTGGCCTCCCCAATCATATCGCAGACCTCTTCCCAGAATCCTTCGAGAATTCAGCAATTGGAGAAGTTCCTTCAAGCTGGCAGATTAAGGGGCTCGATGAGATTGCTACTTTTCTTAATGGATTGGCTCTTCAGAAGTATCCGCCAACAAACGATGAGACACTTCCTGTTATTAAGATTGCACAGCTTAGAGCAGGCAATTCAATTGGAGCGGACCAGGCTAGTCTTGATGTCCCACATGAGTATGTGATTCAAGATGGTGACCTTTTATTTTCTTGGTCAGGGAGCCTAGAGGTGAAAATATGGTGCGGCGGGAAAGGCGCCTTAAACCAGCATCTTTTCAAGGTTACATCAGAGAATTACCCAAAGTGGTTCTATTATCTATGGATACTACACCATCTGCCTAATTTTCGGAGTATTGCTGCAGGGAAAGCAACCACAATGGGGCATATACAGAGAAAGCACTTAAGCGAAGCTAAGGTAGTAGTGCCACCAGATGCCTTGATAAGGAAATGTGATGCTTTGTTGTCAGGAATGTTTGACCGGGCCATAAGCAGCACATTAGAAGCTAGATGTCTTTCCGAGATTCGTGATGCATTGCTACCCAAACTTATTTCTGGTGAACTTCGCGTAAAAGATGTTGAGAAGTTCTTGGAGAAAGAAACGTCATGAATGTAACGTTCTGCGAATCAATAGTCGAGGAAGCGGCTCTCTCATGGTTCGAGGAGCTTGATTACGCTACCCTCAATGGGCCGGAGATTGCACCTGACCAACTCTTCGCTGAACGCGATAGCTATGAGGAAGTAATCCTATCAAGGCGTCTCCGTGATGCCGTACTCCTGCTCAATCCTTCAATACCTACTGAAACCATTGATGAGGTTATAAAGAGAGTGGCCCTTGCCTATCATCCCTCCTTAGAACGCAATAACCAGGATTTTCACAGGCTACTTACGGACGGGGTGCCTGTGGAGTATCAGGTTGATGACCGCATCGTTCATGACTATGCTACGCTCATCGATTTTGAAAACCCCGAGAACAACGAGTTTTTGGCCATCAACCAGTTCACAGTGGTAGAGGGGGAAAACAATAGACGGCCGGATATCATAGTATTCATCAATGGTCTCCCTCTCGCTGTAATCGAGCTTAAGAATCCGCTGGACCCCAATGCTGATGTCTGGTCGGCTTATAAGCAGCTTCAGACGTATAAAGCCCAGATTCCCAGCCTCTTTCATTTCAACGCGATGCTTGCCGTATCCGACGGCATGGAAGCAAGGATAGGCACCCTGACCGCAAGCGAGGAGTGGTTCCTGCCCTGGCGTACCATCGAGGGAGATGACCTGGCACCTCTCGCCTCGCCTCAGCTCGAGGTCCTCATCAAGGGTGTTTTTGAAAAGAGCAGGCTGCTGCAGCTCATTCGCCACTTCATCGTTTTTGAGGAACAACCTCGGGGCGGATTGGCGAAAAAGATAGCAGGGTACCATCAGTTCCATGCCGTGAGGGCAGCCGTTGACGCAACCATCGAGGCATCACGACCAGAAGGTGACAGGAGATGCGGCGTAGTCTGGCATACGCAGGGTTCCGGTAAAAGCCTGACCATGGTCTTCTACGCCGGGCGCATTATCCTGCATCCCGAGATGGAAAATCCAACAATAGTGGTTATCACCGATAGAAACGACTTGGACGATCAGCTCTACGGGACCTTCTGCCGCTGCCGGGACCTGCTCAGGCAAGACCCGGTGCAGGCAGAGAGCAGGCAACATCTCCGGGAACTGCTCAAAGTCTCTTCCGGCGGGGTCGTCTTCACCACCGTCCATAAGTTCATGCCCGAGGTAAAAGGTGATTCCAACCCTACCCTTTCCGAACGCAGGAACATAGTGGTTATCGCTGACGAGGCACACAGAAGCCAGTACGACTTCATAGATGGATTCGCGCGCCACATGAGGGATGCCCTGCCCAATGCCAGCTTCATAGGCTTTACCGGGACTCCCATAGAGCTGAGAGATAAGAACACCCGTGCTGTCTTTGGGGATTACATCAGCATCTACGATATCCAGCGCGCGGTAGAGGATAAGGCCACGGTACCTATCTATTACTCGAGCCGTGTGGCCAAGCTGGAGCTTGACTCAGAAGAGCGCCCGCACCTTGACGAGGAATTCGAGGAGGTAACCGAGGGCGAGGAGGTCGAGAAGAAGGAGAGGCTCAAGACCAAGTGGGCGGCGCTGGAAGCGGTGGCGGGTGCCGAGAAGCGGGTAGGGCTTATCGCCAAAGATATCGTGGAGCATTTCGAGGAGCGCCTGGAGTCAATGGACGGCAAGGCGATGGTGGTGTGCATGAGCCGCCGCATCTGCGTAAGCCTCTACGATGCCTTGATAAAGCTCAGGCCTGAGTGGCACGACGACAGCGATGATAAAGGCTTCCTTAAGGTAGTCATGACGGGTTCAGCGTCTGACCCTCCCGATTGGCAGCAACATATCAGAAACAAGCAGAGGCGGGAGAAGCTCGCTGACCGTTTCCGGGATGCAGGTGACCCCTTCAAGATGGTGATCGTCAGGGACATGTGGCTCACGGGCTTCGACGTTCCCAGCCTGCATACCATGTATGTCGACAAGCCGATGCGTGGTCACGGCCTCATGCAGGCCATCGCCCGCGTCAACCGCGTATTCAAGGATAAACCCGGTGGGCTGGTGGTTGATTACCTGGGCATTGCCGACCAGTTGCGCAGCGCAATGCGCGACTACACCGAGAGCGGGGGCAAGGGTGAAACCGCCTTCGACCAGGCGGAGGCGGTAGCAATAATGAAGGAAAAATACGAGGTTTGCCGGGGTCTATTCCACGGCTTCGATTGGACGGCATGGCATACTGGCACTGCCGCCGAAAAGATGGGTCTCCTTCCCCAGGCCCAGGAATTCATCCTTGCCCAGGAAGATGGCAAGGAAAGGCTTCTGCAGGCGGTTACCGAGCTATCCAGCGCCTTCGCCCTGTCCGTACCCCACGAGGAGGCTCTGCTCATCAGGGACGATGTCGGCTTCTTCCAGGCGGTAAGGGCAGTGCTGGCAAGAACCAGTGCTACGAAAAAAAGGACAGAAGAGCAGCTGGACCATGCCATCCAACAGATAGTGGACAAAGCCATTGCCCCCGATGGAGTAATCGATATATTTGAAGCTGCGGGCCTCCCTAAGCCGGATATCTCAATCCTCTCCGAGGAGTTCCTCGAAGATGTCAAGAACATGCCCCAGCGCAACCTGGCTGTGGAGCTTCTACGCAAGCTCCTAAACGATGAGATAAAAGTGCGCTCCCGGAAGAACCTGGTGCAGTCCCGCTCCTTCGCCGAGCTGTTGGAGAAATCCATACGCGCCTACCAGAACCGGGCCATAGAGGCCGCGCAGGTAATCGAGGAACTTATAGAGCTGGCAAGGCAGATGCGCGAAGCTTCGAAGCGCGGTGAGAATCTCGGCCTGGGAGAAGACGAGCTAGCTTTCTACGACGCGCTGGAGACCAACGACAGCGCGGTGGCCATACTCGGAGACGAGGTCCTGAAGGCAATAGCCCAGGAACTGGTGGAGACGGTGCGCAAGAACATCACCATAGACTGGACGGTGAGAGAAAACGTGCGAGCCAGAATGCGTGTGATGATAAAGAGGATATTGCGCAAGCATGGCTACCCGCCCGACAAGCAGGAGAAGGCTACCCAAACCGTCTTGGAGCAAGCGGAACTGATTTGTGGGGACCTTCTTATTAATTAAGAGCTTAAACGTGGAGGTAAAGCATGACCTTTTTCGAAGCAGCCAGAAGGGTTCTGGAAGAAGCAGCGGGCACACCGATGCATTATAAGGAAATAACCAAGGTAGCCATGGAGGAGGGCTACCTGGAATCAAGCGGGCTAACGCCCGATCAGACACTTGCGGCACAGCTATATATGCACATTCGCAAATCTGAAGCAGCGGGGCGTGACCCCGAGATAAGGGCAGTAGGAAAAGGAAAGTTCGCATTAGCAAAACGCAAGAAGTTCGGGCTGGAGAAGGAAGTCGACGAATGGAACAAGCGCGTGCGAAAGGAATTGCTGGAAGCGCTGATGGAAACAGACCCCAGGGCGTTCGAAAATCTGGTCGGGAATCTCTTAGTAAACATAGGGTTTGATGATGTGAAAGTTACTAGATATTCGGGAGACGGAGGCATAGATATAGAGGCTGAACTCACGGTAGGCGGGATAACGAACGTTAAGACCGCAATCCAGGTAAAGAGATGGAAGAAAAATGTCACCGGAAGGACGGTGAGGGAACTTCGGGGTGGCCAGCTGGCCGATCAGAGAGGATTGATTATCACTACTTCAGGTTTCACGAAGGATGCAAGGCTCGAAGCGGAAGCGTCCGGAAAAACCCCTATAAGTCTTATTAACGGGGAAAAACTGGTCGATCTGCTTATAGAGAACGGCATCGGTGTATCAAGGGGCAGCCTCCAATATCTAGAGCTCGACCACTCGCAAATTGACGTGGAACCAGACGATGCTACAGCAAAGGGCCAGAAATACTTAGGATTATGGCCATTGCCTGGTGGAACCGATAAATACGCGGAAACGGCAAAGGCCATACTTGTGTTTATTGCTGAGAACGAACCAGATACGAAAAGCTTGCGGGCATGGGTAAGGGAGCAATTCCCCGCCGTTAAGTCGGAGAAAACGCTTGATGGCTATCTGCGTGTACTCAGGACCCTGGGATTGACTGAATATGATGGCCAAACCGTAATGGTAACAGCAGATGGCAGGAGGGTACTGGAGGGTGACGAAAAGGTAGAGCTGGCCGAGCAATTGAAGAAACGTATAGCAGGCATAGAAGAGCTACTGGTAAGGCTTGGCAAGAGCGACATGGATGAAGGGGAGGTTTACGAGTTTCTTAAAGAAACGCTTAAGGTGGACTGGGAGACCAAGCACCAAACGAAGTTCCGTTTGCTCTGGCTGCAAAATGCAGGTTTGGTTCTCAAGGACGGCAACCGCTACTGCATTGCAGGTTAGGGGAAAAGGATAAGGTCTGGGTTTTAGACCCTAGACTGCCGGCAGGATGTTAGAATATTTCATCAGGAGATGCATATAGGGAATGCTAGATCCGGCGTTATAGTCCGGTGTCCACATACAGATAAGCTATCTCTTAGGCGGGCTTACAGCAGGGTTATCGATTGCAGCTTTTTGTTTCGCTCTCGGTCTTGGTATAGGCTTGATTTGGTTTTCATCTGAAAGCGATACTTTGCCTTTAAGCTTAATAGCCTCTTTCAACAGTATTTCAGCCACCCGTTCAAGCTCATTCGCCATATCGTCCCCAATTGCTGGCCTAATTTGGCCTCTAGGTCGAACCTATCACAGATATAAAGCCTTTACTATAGCATTATACTGGTATTATAGGTAAGAGAGAGCATCGAATCTTAAGAATAAGGCAAAATTGCATGGTAGCATCAGAATCAACAGATTCAACTCCAGCAACAGCTTTGCCAATTCTGCCAATCGGTAAGCTTTACAGGCGTTAGGCGTAAATATAAAATATTGACCAGGGGAACGAATAAATTCAGATTCTCGGGCTGAGTTCAAGGGAGGAAGATATGGAACCTGGGGATGAGAGAAAGCGCAAGAACACGGATTTCGGAAGGTTCATCAAGCAGTTGAGGAAGGGAATGGAAATGGGGCAGGAGGAGGCCTCGGGGAAGGCCGGTATGCATATAACGCAGTGGTCTATTTACGAATCGGGGAAGAACCCTGAAGGGATGACAATAGCTACACTCGGCAAGTTTGCCAAGGCACTCAGGGTACACCCGGCGATCCTTGTTGCGGTGATTTTCAAAGACAATCCACTGGAATGGGAGCTACCTGAATGACGGTTCCAGAGTTAAATAGAGACAATCGCATAACCGCCGGCTACGTCCGGGTTTCGACGCCAAGGCAGGCGGAGGAGGGGTACTCTCTCGATGCCCAGGAGCGCCAGATACGGGCCTATTGCGAAGCCCACCGCTTCTCCCGGCCCAAGATATACCGCGAGGAAGGACAAAGCGGGGTGACGAGGAGCCGCCCGGTGTTCAAGGAGCTAATCAAGGATTGCGAGGCTGGGATAATAGGGCGCCTGGTCGTCGTGGACCTGTCCCGCGTGGCCCGGGATGGGGATTCCCTCTGGTTCTTCCAGTTCGCCGAGGAGACGGGCATAGAATGGTGCTCGATAGCGGAGAACTTCGACACCTCCAGCGCCGTCGGCAGGGGCGTTGTCACCATCCTGCTCGCGATATACCGGATGCAGCGCGAACAGACGCTTGAGAAGGTGACAGAGGGGCTCACGGAGCGCGCGCTACAGGGCTTATGGAACCCTCCCGGTCCATTCGGTTATACCTACATTCCCAAGGAGCGCTCCTCCAATGGCGATGGCGAGTTGATTGTGAACGAGGCGCAGGCGGCTGTGCTTGCGGCGATTGCGGAACGTTACGGCCACGGGGAGGCGCTGGCTCCCCTGTGCCGTGAGCACGGTCTCAATCCCTCGACGGTACACTACTTATTCAGCCCTGAGCGCATCTGGGTCTATGCCGGCAAGGTACCGTTCAGGGAGCATACCTACAACTGGAAAACGCAGAGGCTTGAGCCCTCTGAAAAGAGATGGTTTCCCGGAAAGCACGAGGCTATCCTGACGGACGATCTCATAGAGCTGGTACTCGAGCGCAAGGAACGCCAAGGAACCTGCCCGGCGCGCCATCACCTCATCGAGTACCTGCGTTGCGGCGTCTGCGGGCGGAGATTCTATAATCAAAGCAAAGGCCTCCTCCTTTCTCCTCGAAGATCCTGTCGGCCACATTGTTAAGCAATACTAGCAAGTAGTCCTTTGAGGTTTGAAATGAGAAATGCGGGTTAAACAGAGGCTGCGGGTAAAAAGCCGGGCGGGTGCCCGGCTTATATTGCTGGTGGGCGTTAAGGGATTTGAACCCATGACCTCCTGCTTGTAAGGCAGGCGCTCTCCCGCTGAGCTAAACGCCCCTCCGTTCAATAAGGTGATGATAACCCATTAGTTAATCCCGGAACAATGCGCTACCCCGGGCCGGGCCATCTACGAGGAGGCGAGACCCAACGTACCGGGGGTCCATACATCCATAGGCAACATGGCCCCTAGATGGTGGACGGTGGAAGACAGGGGGGTTGGAACCCGGGAAAGAGGTGGATGATCGAAAACAGCAATTGGGGTACGGGGTATTTCCTCGGTTCTCAATCCTCGATTATCGCTTTGCACAGGGGCTTTTCGCAAACGAAAAGGGCCTCTCTGGGAGGCCCCGAGCGGACTTGCGGGGAATCCGCCTACACGTAGTAACTGTGTATTTATTGTAGGTATACAACCCATATTGTCAAGGGCGCGAATTGACTCATAATTAATCTACTCCAAATGGCTTCGTTGCCTCAAAATCAAAATCTACTCGAAACATGGCACGAAAAACCCCCCTCAGGGGCATGTATAGAC
>Ga0315282_10008197_pt1 | contig 16948 bp, 22 predicted proteins | sample YL17G07_20_MG_FD_203693 | JGI IMG/M metagenome (GOLD analysis project Ga0315282, IMG submission 203693) | Sediment microbial communities from Yellowstone Lake, YNP, Wyoming, USA - YL17G07_20 | ecosystem: Environmental > Aquatic > Freshwater > Lake > Sediment | place: USA: Wyoming | collected...
CACTATCTCGCAAGCTACTTCTTTACCCCAAAGTTGATGGGCGTCGGCGGTCCTCTTGAATTCTTCGTTTATTTTTCCGTAGAACTCTTGCCAAGAATCCATCATATGACTTCGACCTTTCCTTCGCCGCTGACAACAACAGTGAAGCTCCTGAGTGCTTTCCTGCGCTTGATACCTTTTCTTTCAAGTGTCGTCGTTATCAACCTCACGAGTTCGGCATAGTTGTTGGCGATCTTGATCCCCTTTTCGTCCGCCCGTTTGAACACATTCTCGGAGGCTTGGTAGATATTAGCTCCAGCCCGCGCGTCTACCCTGATGGGCCATTCGATTGTCTGGGCGAGCTTCAACGTATTTTTAGCTTTCTCCACGTTTCGTTCCGCGATTTTAGATATGCGGCTGACGTTGGATCTGCTAGTTCCGAACTCTTTAGCGATTTCTGCCAAGCTTTTTCCCGCTCTCCTCAGTTTCAGCACTTCGAACTGCCTTCTTGTGAGGTGGGTTTTTTTGATGTTGATCATTTTTGGTTCACACAAACGATTTATTGACTATTTTTATATTAAAGTTTATGATGGGAAAGGTGAATCGAAGAACTTTGGGAGTTCTCTGCGTCGGCGCGATTCTGGTCGGGTCGTGGATGGTCTTGGGCCCCCTCAAAGGGAAAATCCCCTCTCTCCTTGGGGACAACCCGAGTGTGCACGTTATGATAATCTCGACGATTTTTCTCTACCTGTACTTCTCGCTCACAAAACCAGAAGTGGCGAAAAAAAGCGCCCGTGATTCACTCGGGGGTCTCCGCAAACTCGCGATCTACATCGTGGCGGCCCTTTTCATAGCGGGAGCCGTGATAAACCTTCTGCCCTCAAAAACCATTGCCGCGTATCTTGGGGAACAGGCTGGGCTCATGGCGGTGTTCGTGGGCGTGGGCATAGGCTGCATTCTGCCCGCTTGCCCTTTCATCGCCTATCCCATTATAATGGGCGTTTACGCAGCTGGTGCAGGTCTTCCGGGGGTAATGGGTATGCTTTTCGGCTCGGGGACTGCCTTCGCCTGCGTTCTTTCCTGTGACCTCACGTATTTCAACTCGAAAATAATGGGCCTCAGGTTGCTGCTCACCACTGCTGCGGCGCTGGTCGCCGGGTTTCTCGCATATCTCACCATGACGGCCTTGGGGTGGTGAAATGGGGCGCGCGAAAAAAATCATGGGCGAAAGTTGGAGTCACCTAGCCGTGCTGATTGTGGTCATCTTCATCTATTCGGGGACATTGATGATTAATCCAGATGTAGCGGGGGCATCCGCCGAAACCAGCCTTGAAGAAATTCAGAAGCTTGCAATTCCGATCGTGGTAGCAATGTTTTTGGGAGGGTTGGTGAAAAATCTGATAACTCGCGAGTCAGTTTCGAAGCTCTTCGGAACCTCGGAGCCGAGAGAAGTGCTCACAGCGGGGGCGGTCGGCAGCATCCTCCCACCCTGCCCGTTCACCGCCTACCCCGCGATAAAAGGCTTCAAAGACGCCGGCATACGCTTTCCGGCCTTTATGACCATGTTGGTTACCTCCACCATGGTCGAGGTGCCGCAGATTTTCGCTGGGATTACAATTCTTGGGATAGCGATCGAGGGAACCAGAATCCTGTTCGCCTTCTTAGCATCATTGATCGTTGGATACCTTTTTCTTATCTACGCACGTGGGCGAAGGTCCTCCACTTCGTGCCCCTAACTTTTTGAGTTCCGCGTTTTGTGGACAATGGTAATATTTTTATTTAAAGATATAATACTGATTGAGAATCGCTATGCTACTTGAGCACATGATCAAAAAGATGACAAGAAAAAAGGTCGGGAATGTCAAGTTTTCTAGAGCTATGCCAGAAATCCCGAACTACAAGGATGAAATCGGCCTGTACGTTCACATACCATTTTGCAGGACCCCCTGTCCTTTCTGCGCATACATACGCTATCCTTGGAATCCGAAGCTCGAGCGACCATATGTGGAGGCCGTGAAAAGGGAGATAGACCTTTGCCGGGAGAAGCTAGGGGACGCGAAAATAAATTCTATATACATTGGTGGAGGTACCCCGACGATCATGCCCGAGGGCGTTTCTGATATTCTCAAACATGCGAAAGAGACTTTCGAAGTGAGCGGAGACATTGGAGTCGAATCGAATCCCGACGATTTGAATGAAAAAACGCTTGAGCTTCTGCTAGATGCCAGCGTGAACAAGCTCAGTATGGGGGTACAGTCCTTCGACGACGAGATTTTAAAAAACATCGGGAGGCGAAGCCACGACGTAAAACAATCGCTGGATGCGATAGAGCTTGTAATGAACAACGGCGGGTTTGAGACCTTCAGTATCGATTTGATGTTTTCTCTGCCGACTCAGTCCCTCGCCAGTTTGAAGAGGGATATCGAAACAGCCATTGAAAAAGGCGTGCCGCAAGTAGCAACTTATCCCCTTCTTCTGTTCTCCTACTGCAAGATGTACCGGGATCGGAGGGAGGGAAAAGTAAAACTACCGGACAAAAAGACCGAAAGGCGCATGTACGAAACCATCGTGGATTCCTTTGCGGATGCGCGCTATGAACCCTGTTCTGTTTGGAGTTTCGCGAAGCAAGGAATCGATAAGTACGGGTCGGTCGAACGCGACGAGTACATCGGGGTGGGCGCGGGGGCGATTAGCTCAGTGGACCATCACTTTTACGCCAATACCGCTTCGGTCGAGGAATACATCCGAACTGTGCAGGAGGGAGCTCTACCCGTAACGATTGGGGCAGAATTCCAACCGGATGGCGTCGCGGCTAGATGGCTTTCGATGTCGCTTTACGAGATGGGGTTCGACAAAAGTGAGTTCAAAAGGCGTTTTCACATGAATGTGGACGAGAAATTCAAGTCATTTCTGCGATGGCTCAAACTCTTTGGGATCATAAAAGTCGAAGGTGATCACGTTAGGGTCACAAGAAAGGGTATGTATCCCATACACCTGATGACGAAAACCTTCCTACTCACATTCATAGCCAAGGTTTGCATCGCACAAATGGAGCACCCAAAGCCAATAACGAGTGTCTCATCTAATCTACCCGTTTGAGCCTCTTGACCTTTTTCTTCCCGACAACTCTCCTTATCTTTGGTTTTTCTGCCTCGTAAACCGACCGGAAATTCATCCCCTCGAAGCTCCCTTGAACCCCTTTAAGCTCCTTCCTTGTCAGGGGTCTAACCGGACTAGGCCTGAGAGGGGTGTTTATCTGAACTTCATCGGGCCCTATTGTTCCCAATACCTTCGCAATTTCTTCGGAGAAATTCTTATTATCAGGGACAAACATCACCTCTACTGCAAACTCTCCCTTAAACTCCTTACAAAATTTTTTCATCCCGCCAACAATATCTTCAAAGAGGATCCCCATGTGCGGTCGATTTATCTGCCTGAGGAGCTTCGCGTTGGGAACATCCAACTTGCCCTTCACTATATCTGCCCCAGCAAGATCCCTTCTCACATCTTTCCTGTTCACAAGGGAAGAATTTGTCAAAACAGCTATAGGTAAGCCTGAGATATCCCTTGCAACTTCTATCAGTTCCCCCAAGTTCTGGGCTAGAGTCGGTTCACCCGTGCCAGAAAAAGTTACGACATCAGCTTCGACTTTCTTTATCGTCTTTTCGAGGGCCTGCGCGATTTGCTCAGTGGCGACGAAAACTTTCCGCCCTATCATTTTTTCCGTGGTCGAACCGAGTGAGCAGTAAACGCAGTCGAACGAGCACACCTTCCCCTCTCTGCAAATAGGGTCCACTCCCAGCGATCTCCCCAGCCGCCAAGATGAGACCGGCCCGTATACTATTTCCACGAGTTCACCATCAGCGCCATTTTGTCGATCGCTTCATCAACTTTCTGAGATGGTAACGAGAGTAAAGGGCCCCTGCGGGATTATGGGCTAGCACCCTGTCTTTGACTATGAGTGTGGTGGTCGGGACTTTGGAATAAACCTGAAATAGCACATCATGTCCCATGCAAAGTCCCACGAGGATATTTAGGTCCGTGCCAACCTGGTTGAGGACCATCGCCTGTAGGATGGGGTTACAGGCTTGGGCGTGGCCTTTGGGTTTGGGGAGAGACAGCTCTTCCTTCGGGACGCCTCCGACCTTGCATACGATGGAGTGGACATCGAAACCGTGAGACTCCAGCACCTCCTGCAGTCTCCTCGCCTCCTCGGAAAGACCTATACAGAAGGCGATCCCTAGTTTTTTCCAGTTCATCTCCTCAGCCAGCCTTATTATTTCCTTCACCCTAGGGTATTCCGCGTAACCTTCTATCTCGATTAAGCCCGATTTCTGGTAGAGCTTCAGATTACCCGCCTTCCGGTACTCCTTCAGGGCAGTTTTTTTCAAGAGTTCGCCCACTGGGCAGGGCCTCCCCTTCGAGCACGATTTTTCTGCGCACGACGCACAGTTAACCCTACGAGTCCCCTTCATCCGTTTTCACAGGTCCTATTTTCTGTCCAGCCGATACATATGAGCATTATATGATCTTCCTTATCCGCTCTTCCAGCGCCTGCTTGGATAGCGCTCCGGTTATCTGGTCCATCAGCTCTCCGTTTTTGAAAAACAGCAGGGTCGGGATGGACATCACACCATACCTGGCCGAGGTGTCCCTGTTTTCGTCGACGTTCATTTTTCCGAAGACAACCCTCCCCGAGTACTCTTTGGCCAGTTCTTCCACGACTGGTGCGATCATACGACAGGGTGGACACCAGGGGGCCCAGAGATCCACCACGACTACAGGGTGGGCTTTGATGACTCGATCGAAGGTCTCGTCTGTGATCTCAACTGGTTTGCCGGGCGCCGACCTGTTTTTTAAGTATTTTTGCTCTAGCTCCTTCATTTTCCGCTTGCGAATTTCTTCAAACTCGTCCATTTCCACACCGTTGACTGTTCTCAACCACCAAATATCAGCTTGATGCCCCACATTAGGATGATTCCTGCCAAAAATGACGCAAACGACATCACAGTTTTTACCGTGTTTGACTCTTTGTGTAGCTCGGGGACTAGGTCGGACGCCGCGATGTACAAGAACCCACCTGCGGCGAAAGGTAGCAGAAATTTCATCGCGCCCCCAAAGTACGGGAAGAGATAATATCCTGCGATCCCCCCTGCGACAGCCGTCAATGCGGTTACAAAATTCAGAAACAGTGCTCTCCGTGGCTTGAGACCGCCGTAAACAAGGACACCGAAATCACCTAGCTCTTGAGGAATTTCGTGAGCAGCGATTGCTAGCGTAATGGTCAAACCGAGGGGGACACTTGCAACGAAACTGGCAGCCATAACCAAGCCGTCGACGAAGTTATGCACGCCGTCGCCGAAGAGGTTAAGATAGACGAACACGTGAATTGGGCATGCTCTTTCGTGGCAGTGGCGCCACAGCAATTTTTCCAGAACAAAAAACATCACGAAACCGATTATGACAGTCATGAAGATGTTTTCCAAACTGGCGACCCCACTTCCTATCGTTTCCGGCAACAAATGTAGAAAAGCCCCTCCAATCAAAGCTCCGGCGGCGAACCCGATGAGCGCCAGCAATATCTTCTTCAACAGCTTTTCCGACAAGACCAGCGTGGCGGCTCCGATGAATGAAATAAGGCTAACGACAAAGGTCGCCAAAAGAATCCAGAGGAGCTCACTCATTTCATCACCATTTTCTCGCACTTCGCGTCGCCGAAGATGGTCTTTTCACACGGGCAGATCTCCGGGTGCCCATAGGCCCGGCAAATGGCATTGATGAGGTCCATTGAAGCGTGATAATCCAGATTAGAAGCCTCGATGCAGGACTTTTGAACATCGTATTTTAGGAGATCCACAAAGAGCAATTCCAGAATCCTGTGTTTTCTCAGCAGTTTTCGGGCTTCTCTAATTCCCTCTTTGGTTAACTCCACACCGTGGTAGCGCCTGTGCTGAAGAAGGTTTTTCTCGGAAAGATTTTGAATTACTTCAGTCACCGTCGCTGGTCTAACTGCGAGAGATTTTGCCACGGCAGTGGTTCTGACTTTAGTGGACTCCTCGTATTGTCTTCTATATATTAACTTCAGATATTTTGATTCATTCTCGGTTACGCTTAGCTCATCGCCCATGACCGTCCCCTAAAAATTTAGGGTTTACCTAAATTTAAAGGTTGTGTCCATATTTACCTCAAAGATATAACAAAAGACTAAAGATGAAAGTTTAGAACTCGAAAGAAAAGGAATTGGATAAAATGAACCTACTTCCAAAATATCTATTTTTAACACGAGGAGTCGGGCACGACCGGGAAAAACTGAAATCATTCGAATACGCTCTTGAAAACGCGGGGGTCGCGAGGTTCAACTTGGTATCGGTTTCGAGCATAATCCCTCCAGGCTGCAAAATCATACCTCGAGAAAAAGGACTGAACCACCTTTGCTATGGGCAAATCGTCTTCGGGGTTTTCGCAAAATATAGCAGCAACGAGCGCAGGAGGCTAATATCCGCAAGCGTGGGTTGTGCTCTCCCGTTTGACAGGAAAACTTACGGTTATATCAGCGAGCATGACACCTACGGACAAACGGCGGAAGAGGCTGACGATTACGCGGAAGATTTGGCGGCTTCCATGCTTGCGGGTGCCTTGGGCTTACCCTTTGACCAAGAAAAGAACTGGAACGAGAGAAAACAGATATGGAAGATTTCTTAAAAGATCGTGAGGACCACAAACATGACTCAAACCACTTTAGTTAAGGAGGGGATGTGGTCAACGGTTTTCGCCGCGGCGATTTTTGTGCTATAGCGCGAGGTGTGCACCTTGTTTTTTTTGCGTGATGCAGTTTTCAAGCTCTTTGAAGACCACGAATAGTGACTTTTACTACAGCATTTATCACCGTCTGTCCTCTAACATAAACATCGCCACGACCTTTAGCAGCTTTCTTTCTTAAACAGCCCGAGTACCGTCACCCGCCATGAAGTACAAGACACAACTAAATTTTTCACTCCTGTTTGGAAGCAATTATTTTTAATATTCTTTCGTTGAGAGGCTTAACCGCTTTGAAAATTTCGCCCAAGTTTCTGATACTTTCCTCCGCGTTTTTCCCCAAGATTCCACTTGCGTATGGCAGATCCGTGCTGTTCAAGGCGAGCATGACACTTTGGTATACCGAGTCGCTCGTTATGGCTCCTTTTATGGAGCAAGAATATTTCCCCCCATCACAAATCATGCCGGGAATGCTTGCTATAAAATTTTGAATTGCTATTTTTACAACTCTCCCGTCACCCCCGCTCATGTAATATGCCAAGCCCGCAGATGAGCCAATTCCCGCCTTGGATCCTAGCCCGCAAACAGCGGACAAGTAGCTTGAATGGCAAGTAGCGTAAATGGTTACGAGATAAGACAACGCAGTGGAGCGGACAAGAAGGTCTTCATTCATTTTGGTTTCATCAGCATAGGCATAGATCGGCATCGTTGCCGTGATGCCTTGATTTCCAGAGCCAGCGACGGCAATTGAAGGATTAGGAGAACCGAACATCCTGGCGTCGATTGCAGACGCCGTTCTGGTCTTCATAGATGTTTTTTCACCACCACTTTTTCTCAAATTATAGCCGACGCCTATTCCCAATGGTCTTTTCAAGCCTTCTTTAGAAAGATTTTTCACCAAATATACTCCATTTCTGACGACTGTCTTGATCTCACCTGGAAGATCAGCAACAAAATCAATCAAATCATCTATTGTAAGGTCTTTGAACGCCTTCTTGTGCTCTTCGGTGTCCTTTTTTCTGCTAACCCTTCCTTTTAAAAAACACCTTTTATTCGATTCTACTAAAACGATTTTATCGTGCGCATTTTGTATTATGGCCCGTCCCCACACATCTTTTTCCATTTTTATTCTGACCTCGGCGTAAATATCTGATTTTTCCCGCTTGATCTTTATCTGAATGTCAAGTGATTTTTCTAAATCCCTCGCCATTTTTAAGCGCTCTTTACTCACGGAATCAAAAATTTGCAGTATTCTCTTCGAATCTCCAAACATGCCAAGAATAGCGGCCAATTTTATTCCGCGTCCTCCGTCGGTCTTTGGGATACCAACATCGACAGCATTTTTAAAAATATAAGGGTCCAAGGTTAAAAAAATGTTTTTTATACTCATGAAATCTTTTGCCCTGATTTTTCTGATTGACCCAAGATCCTCACCAAAATTGTCCAAAGCAGCATTAAAAGCAAGTGAAGATGCCAAACCAATCGTCGCTATCTCGGTGCAACCCACGGCGGGCTTGACTTCCTTCTTAAAAACCTCTGTAATCAGCGACCGCGTTTCAGACCTCTTACTATTATGCGTGTTTTCACCTTCTTTAATTTCTCACCAAGGTACCTTCTTTATTCATTCTCTTTTTTCATCGTGTACTTTTCCACAAGCTCTTTGAACCCAACAAATGGTTTAGCCTCAGCCACAGCTTCCATCACTTCAGGGCCCTTTGCACGGACACCCGCCACGACATTTACGCTTCGTTCGAAAAGCGGCTCTGGCAACATGCCTGCTGTCGGCCCCGCCACGACTACAACCCTGGCTTTCTCAGACAGCTCGAGTAGCCTGTCGAGGGTTCCGTTGATCAAGCTCGACCCGCTTATAACCACGACATCCGCTTTCGGTAATATCGAGTCGACAAAGGTATCCGGCAGGGCATCCCCTCTCAACTGGGGGTTGCGTTCAAAAACGTGAACCTCCCGGGCATTCTCCCTCAGCTTCCCGACCAGGGGCCTTATGTACCCAACCACTGCGACGCTGTCTTCCCTCCTCACATCCATCACATCAAAGGCGTCCATTCCAAACTGCCGCTCGTAACCTTCGGAGTCCATCAGGTGTTGTGAGAGGGCATTCAACGTCGCGATGCCAACGGTCCTCTCGATCATGTCGAACGAGTTCGCCAACCGAGCGATCTCTAAAGCCTTGAAGCCGTGAAAGTCCCGCCTGCGACCCCAGTGGGAATGCCCAATGTCCTCGGTCGGCGTGTGACAGAGACCGACGTAACTGTTATCGAGCATCACTGCGGTATAGCAGAGGCTCACGCATACTCTCGAGAGCGTCAAGTCTTCTAACTGGCCTCTCCGCTCCCCGATTAGACCCAATAACTCGTCAACAATCAAGCTCGCGTCCCCTGCTGTTTTAAATACCCCTCCACTTTGTCAACCACCTGCATGAAGGCTTTGGCTGCCGGAGTTTCGGCATGCTCGATGATGAAAGGCGTTCCTCTGTCCGAGTCCTCACATATCCTCTGATCAATTGGAATCTTCCCTAAAAATGGTACGTCGAGTTCCCCCGATATCTTCTGCCCACCGCCGGTTCCCAAAATGTCAAATTCCGCACCACATTTTGGACAGACGAACCCGCTCATATTTTCGATTACCCCCACTAATGGCACACGTAATTCCCTCGTAAACCCGATGGCTCGCTTGACGACTATTTGGGAAACTTCAGAAGGAGCAGTTATCATCAAGATGCCATCGATATCGGATATTAACTGCATAATACTAAGGGGCTCGTCTCCGGTACCCGGGGGCAAATCTATAAGCAAAAAATCTAAATTACCCCAAGCCACGTCAGCTAAAAACTGCCTGATTACGCCCATCTTCATGGGGCCACGCAAGATGACTGGGGTCTCATCGTCCGGGAGTAAGAAATCCATGGAGATAACTCTTATGTCGAGTGCACCTTTTGCCGGAAAAATTCCCGGTGGTCCAGTAGCTAGCTCTCGACCCCTTATGCCAAGTATTTTGGGAATGCTCGGGCCGTGGATATCAACGTCCAAAACTCCTACCTTGTGGCCCTTTCGTGCCAGTGCGATAGCTAGGTTAGCGGTAATGGTGCTCTTGCCGACCCCACCCTTCCCACTCAAGATTGCCAGTTTATGCTTGATTTTGGCCATCCGTATCTTGATGCGTCTCTCCTGCTCCTGCATTTCTTTCGCTCGTTCTTCCATCCGTTCCACCCATTACAAACTGCTTTATTTGCGATTGCACAAATATAATTATCGTTGGTGAGGGTGAAGCGGCGGGATTGGAATGATGACGGCAGGCGATGTAGAAAAATTTGTGCGATTTTACAGCAGCGACTTCGGCAAGAAAATTCTAACTAAAGAAGCCGAGTACCTAAAGGGCGAGTTGAAGGGGCGAAAAAAGATCCTCGATATCGGATGCGGAATTGGCTGTTTTGAAGAAATACTATCCGAGCTGAACATCGTTGGCCTCGACAACTCGAAGGAGGCATTAGAAGAAGCGAGGAAGAGAAGTGGAAAAAAGTTTGTACTCGGCAATGCAGAGCATCTTGATTTTCTCGATGGGTCTTTTGACGGCGCTTTTACAGTGACAACTTTGGAGTTTCTTGAAGACCACAAAAAGGCCGTGGACGAGGTGACCAGGGTATTAGAGTCAGGAGGCAAATTTGTGGCCATGATACTGAATCCGGAATCTGAATACTTCGAGTCCCATAATCGGAGACCGGGTTCGTACTTCGGGAGGATAAAACACATCCACCCCGCGGAGATAGAGGAATACATCTCAAAATTCTTCGCTACAACCGGTGGATGTTTTCTGGGGATACGAGATCAAGAGATTTTCGACACCCGCGATAAGAATCTGGCGGCCTTGTATGTGGTCAAGGGAATAAAGGCTTAGCTGCTACTGGATATTTTTATTCTCAGCAGTGTCTATGATGAGCTGATGATAAAATGAGGAAATTAAAACCGATAGGAATAATCCACACGCCGTACAAAAAGGACGGAGACGCGCCCTACCAAGCATACAAATCGGAGGATGTCGGCGAAATCGAAGTCTTTAAGGAGTACGAGGAGGGACTAAAGGATATCGATGGTTTCTCCCATCTCATCATCTTGTACGAGTTCCACAAGTCGGTCAAGCGCTCGGTGAAAAAGGAGCGTTACTTGGAGTCACGGGGGCTTCTGGTAAAACCTTATTTAGACGATGTCTCGCGTGGGGTTTTCGCTACGAGATCACCCAACAGACCGAATCCAATAGGGCTCACCGTCGTGGAGCTGTTGGAACGCAAGGGGAATATCTTAAAGGCGAAGGGTATCGACATGCTCGACGGCACTCCTTTGCTTGATATTAAACCATATGTTCCGAAGTTTGACAAGAGAGAGAAAGTTAGGATTGGTTGGCTGGAAAGCAAATTGTGATTATCCTTTCACGACGATGCCGCCGATCTTAACTCCAATATCATTGGCGATTGTCGGGCACTTCACCTTGAGCAAGAAGAATATATTCGCATTTACCTCGCTCAAGGCCTCATAATTTCCCTGCCCTTTGCTAATAACGATATCGGCGCTCTTCAACAAATTTATGAATTCTTTAGAATTTCTATTCGACCCCGTACCGGGCTCCCCATTGCTCACGGTTTTAATTTTTGCGATTTTATTTATGCTGACGAATTTCGCATCTTCGACCGTTGCATCATTTATGATGGGTCCCCCTTTGACAACAAATGTGATCTCTTTACCCTTCAGCTCTTCCAAGAGAATGCGGTCGAAAACTATCTCGCCAGTGTTGTCCCCTATATATACTATCTTCTCAGATTTTTGCAATGCTTCTTTAAATTTATTAAAATGGTCTATGGTGAAATCTTGAACTAGAACCTCTTCTATTGTTTTCTCCAGATCGAACCCGGAGCCGGGCCCAAAATCTATGATGTTTCCAGCTATGGCAAGCTTCGTCGCCGTCAGCAATCTGTCCCTGGATCCACTGACCCTTCGTTTGAGACCTGGATACATTTTCAAGGCTTTTCTGTTGTATTCATCTTTCAGCTTTTTGTAGGGATCGCTATTTCCCGTTACTTCTCTTACTATGCGGTGAACTTTGTGAGCAATGTCGGATGGTATCTTGCCATTCAACGACGTTTTTCCGAGTTCCGATAGGACTTTCTTCAAGGCTTTTTCCTGTTTGGCTTTATCCCCCGTGGCCATCTTGCTTGCTTCTAGAGCTTGCCTCACGAAGCACGGGATACAATCTAGATATATCTTCATTTATTCACCAGTCTGCTCAAGTTCGCTAGCCCCGTAACATAGGTTGCTGCCACTTCCGTTATCTTCGAGAGTTTATCACTGTTTATGTGCTCGAATACATCCCGCTTAGTATGATAATAAGGATCTATAAGCCCCTCGTGAACCCATATCGCTGACACACCCGCTTTTATGAAGGGGACATGGTCGCTTAGGGGCATTGGGTTTCCCGAGTGATGTACAGACCAGTTCAATTTCTTGGCCACGCTCATCGAGTACTCGCGCACCTCGGGAGTCGTTTCCAAAAAGTTTTGCGGACACAAGGCCGAGCTGAATCCATCCAAGTTAATTAAAACGCGGTAATTTTTCATATCATCTCGATGCGCCCACACATACGCAGTTGAACCCCAGAAAGCGCCCTGTTCTTCCGCCCCAAAGAAGACTATTGTGATTGTTCGCCTTGGATGAGAGTTCGCCATAACCCTCGCGATTTCGAGCAGCCCAGCGTCTCCTGACACGTTATCCCATGCGTGTTGACCCTTGATCTGGCTGTCGTAGTGGGAGCACACCACCACTTTCTGCTCTGGGGATTCGTTTCCCCGTACTTCGCCGATGATGTTCCATGATTTCTTCACGCGATACTCGCCGCGCGATTCGAGATGAACTTTGACCTTTTGCTTTTTCAACAACTCTAACAATCGTTCGCCGTCTTTTAGCGAGATCGTCACGCCGGGAATTGTGCCCTTTCGCCTGTCCACAACCGCCGTTGCCACTCTGATCAAATTATCCGGGGGGTCGGTAATTACAACAAATCCTGTAGCTCCAAGTTTTTCAGCTGTTGGGTACATCCAAAAAGGGAATGGAGTTTTGACCAAGGCTATTTTCCCCTTGAGACTTGTCCCGCGCGCCACCAAAGCATCGAGCTCCTCTTTTGAAGCCCCGGCGTATACGAGTTCTCCCTCGGCCGCGGCATTCGCCGAGTGCTGCAAAGGCTCGCAAACGATCAGTTGTTCTTCAGAAGCAATGCTTAGCTCAGCTGTGATTGGCATGTAATTCAAATATTCGAATTCTTCTAACCGCACATCACCCAGCCCAAAATCGTTCAGTTTGTCGAAAATGTAATCTCTCGCCTTTACCTCACCGGGCGTACCTGCGTATTTTACACCTATCTTGCAGATGTCGTGTAGACACTCGCGTAGGAATTGAGGCGAAATCTCTTTGCTCTTTCTCAAAGCTTCACCCCGCAACTTTTATTTCCATAATATCTCAAGCTTTAAAAAGGCTAGGCTTGCTGGGACCATCGTCCTCTGCCGGCGCCTCGTCTTCCCGCCCCTCTTCCGCCAGGAGGCCCCTTGTCGATACGGTGAATCATCGCTGCCGGAGCACCGCACTTGGGACATGCCGGTGGCTTGGGCACTCCCTGGGGAACTCCTATGACGTTCCCGCACGCGAAACACTGGAACTTCTTGGTTGGTATCTCGGCAATCGGTTGCACCATTAGATTTCACCCCCTTTCAGTCTGTCTCGAATGGTTGAAACCAAGGACATCAACGCTTTTCCGGCTGGGCTGTTCGGAGCTTTCTTCACCAGAGGCTCGCCCGCGATGTAGGAACGCAAGAGTTCCTCATCCAATGGGATTTCAGCGGTTAACTTGATCCCTCGTTCATGGCATGTGTTTAGGAGTTCGTCCTTTAGCCCACCTGGAACATCGGCCTTGTTCAAAATCACTTCCACAGGTAATCCCAGCTCTCGGGCGAGGTCCAAGATGAGTTTCAAATCGTGCGTGCCCAGAGGCGTAGGTTCGGTCACAGCCAGGGCGAGGTCAGCGACCCACAATGGTTGGGCCACGGCGTTGTGAACTCCAGGGGCGGTGTCGAAGATAGCCACATCGTATCCATCGCCTTTGAGCTCTTCAATCGCTTTCATCACCGTAGCACGCGCCATTACTGGGGATCGGGGTTCCGTGGGCCTTAGCTCACCCACCACGAGCTTGACCTCATCCACGACCGAGCTGTAAATGGTTCCAATTTTTTTCCATCCGTCCTTGATCGCTTCGTATTCACAAACCATTTGACAGGCTTTGCATCCCGAACAGAGCTCCTCGTAGAGTTTCGGGATTTTTTCTTGTAGGCCGATCAATGCGTGTTCAGGACAGACTTCAATGCATCTCCTACACCCCACACATTTTGAAGCCTCGATATCCGGCACGAAGGTCCTTACTTCCTCACCACCCTCAAGCTGCACCCCCAGCAACGTCGCACAACTGGGGCCATCGACGTCTGTATCCACCAACATCACTTTCAAATCCTCGGCGCTCAATCCCGCTGCCAAGTTCACAGCGACGGTGCTCTTCCCAGTACCTCCTTTTCCGCCCGTCACCGCGACTATCGGCGTGCTCACAATTTTTTTTCTCAGGTTCTTCACAGGATCTCACCCCTCACCCTTTCTGCTATCTCGATCAGAGCTTTCGATGCCTTTGCATCGGGGTTGAATTCGATGATCGGTTTCATCTGCACCAGCGCCTTGACGACTTCGTAATCTACCGGAATCTCGCCCAATAACTGAAAACCCAATTCACGCACCACCCAGTCTTTAAGGGCGATCTCGAAATCCTTTGAATAACCGCTCATGTTTATCACGACACCAGCGGGGACGCCGAAGTGTTTTATGATTTTGGACAGGCGTTCTAGGTTCCTTTTTGCAGCAGGGGTCGGCTCCGTCACAGCGATGACGTAGTCTGCCCCCGTGATGGAAGCAATGACTGGGCAACCTATGCCTGGCGCGGCATCGACTATGATCACTTCACTTCCAGCATCTTGCGCTTTTCTGCGGGAAATATTCCTTACGCTCGCTACGAGATGCCCGGAGTTGTGTTCACCAAGTCTTAACTTTCCAGTTGCACATCCAAATCCATACTTGGTTTCTTCGACACCGAGAGTGCCGGTGGGCGCTTCTCTCACCTCGATCGCACCAACAGGACAGACGAGTTTGCACACTCCACATCCTTCACACATGAGACTAACAACGGTTGCTTTCCCGTCGTTTGGCCCGATTACTGCGCCGAAGGGACATACTTCGATGCATTTCCCGCAACCCATGCACTTGTCCTCGTCGACCTCTGCTTTTCTTGATGCTTTGATCTCCATAGAAAAGAGCTTTTTCCCGCCACCGAGTGCCAGCAGGAGGTCTGGTGCGTCCACGTCAGCGTCAGCTGTGAAAACTTTTACTCCATTTTTGGCGAAAAAGACGGCGAGGGACGCGGCGACCGTAGTTTTACCGACTCCTCCCTTGCCGCTAGCAACCACGATCTCTTTCAACCACTACACCTAACGTGAACTCAGCACGTATTGGTTTATGGCGTCTCTTATCTTCGTGCCCGGAGGAACCGTTATTGCTTGCATACCGAACTGGTTGGCAACCGCCGACGCGTTCGGGCCGAGTCTCCCCGCCAGGATATATTTCACCCCTTCGTTGGCCAGCATCTGGGCCGCAGCTATTCCGACCCCGCTGGGGGAAGACAGGAGTTGATTGGGTAAAACTTTCACATTCTTGATTTTCTTCCCTTCGATTTCTACAATAGTGAAGCTTGGAGCCCTGCCGAAGATCGGTGAAACCATATCATCCAGTCCCCCGCGCCCTTGATTTGCCACTCCCACCTTGAAGCCGCCTGTCGGTGGAGCAGTGGGGTTCGATGTTTGCTGCGGCAAGTAAGACGCCGGTGGAGCCATCTGTGGGGAAGGAGATCCATAAGGTGAGGGCCCTACCCCTCGACCCATTCCTCTTCCCATTCCACGTCCCATACCCATTCCTCGGCCCATTCCCATCCCACCACCCATGACGGGACCAGATGGGAGCATAGGGGGAGGTGGGTGTCCACTTGACTCGGCTTCTTTGCATGCGTCTTTCAGTGAAGCTAGCTTGACCTTGTCTTCAACCAGTTCATTTACAGCTTCTTCGACTGTCTTAGCTGAGGTCATGTATACCCCGATACCGACTTGTGCAAAAAGTTGCATTGCATTGGCCCCCATCCCTTGGGTCACTACTGCATCCACGCCGCTGGAGGCCAAGATTTCCGCCGGCGTTTTATCGTAACCGAAATGAGTTCCACGGTTGTCAACGGTGCTTACGCCGGCTATTTCCCCGTCTTTGAGCTCGATTACCGTGAATACATCGCAACGACCGAAGTGAGGGGAGATTGTCGCATCGAGTCCGCCAGGCGTGTTTGATGGTATGGCTATTTTCATGACGATCCTACACCTTTGATTTTATAATGACGTTGTTCACGCTTTACTCTTTCTTAGTCAGTGCTCCCTTAAGTTCACTTATCCTAGCCTCGACGCCTTTGAGTTCCTCCTCGATCTCCGCCTTGTAAGCCTCCAGAGCTTCGATCTCCTGCTCCGGCGTTGGCGGAGGGGGCACGAAAGGCTGGACAGGGAAATAAGGTGCCGCCGGGAACTGCGCGGGCTGCTGCGAAGGCTGTGAGGGTTGCTGCGGTGCTTGCGCATATGGTAAGTACGGTGGATACATATACCACCAACATCTTCGACCTCTAGGCCACCACATTTTTTCTAACCTCCTTTCATTTGTTTATCAGTATCCCGGGTAGGGGTACTGCGGATAGGTCGCGTAGGGGTATCCATAGGTGCCTGGATAAGGAGGCTGTTGTGTGGGCTGCTGCGCAGGTTGCAAGATTTGTTGTGGTGCTTGCATGTATGGCGTGCCTTGGTCGGCCCACCACCACCTCGGAAGCCATGGGAATCGTGCACAAGCATACGGATTGCCCGACCATCCGAGACCCCGGCCGAATCCTCTTCCGAAACCGAACATCCGCCCCGGTCTTTGCCATGGAGGTAAATTACTGAAAGGCCCCCTGCCTGGCCAAGGACCAGACCAGCCGCGGCCACCACCTCGACCTCTTCCCCAACCGAAACCTGGACCCCACATTTGTTACACCTCTGTTT
>Ga0315282_10008198_pt1 | contig 16948 bp, 23 predicted proteins | sample YL17G07_20_MG_FD_203693 | JGI IMG/M metagenome (GOLD analysis project Ga0315282, IMG submission 203693) | Sediment microbial communities from Yellowstone Lake, YNP, Wyoming, USA - YL17G07_20 | ecosystem: Environmental > Aquatic > Freshwater > Lake > Sediment | place: USA: Wyoming | collected...
CTATGAGCTCTTTCGAGTGCCTTATTTTAGCCTCCGCATCAGCCAAATCCTGCCTGACCTTGTCCAGCTCGCTCCTGACTCCGGTCTGCTTCTTCTCACTCTCTTCAAAGACCTTCTTGTTCAGCTCTTCATACTCTTTGTCGGCTTTCTTGAGCTCTTCCTCATGCTTGCCAAGGTCTTTCGTGATATCAGAAATTGTGGCGTTCTGTTTCGCGAGATAGTCGAAGAGTTTAGTATAAGATTTCTCCACCGAGTCCAGTTCTTTCTTGACAAGCGTCGCGCTGTACTGCTTCCTCTCGTTGTTCAGCTTCTGGTACAGTTCGGCCTCTATCTTTTCCTTCTCCAGGACGTTGAGATAGCCGGTCCTCTCGCCCATGATGATGTTGGCCTCCTTGGTTTTTTCCTGGACCTTGCTTAGCTCTCTTATAGACTCCTGCTTCTTTGCCTCATACTCAGCTATGCCAGAGACCTCGTCTATGATCTCCCGCCTCTGCATGGGCGTCATCTTTATGATTTTAGTGACATCCCCCTGCATTATGATGTTATGGCCGTCGGGCTTGATGTTCAGGCTAGACAGGGTCTCTTCTACCTGGAATCTAGTCGTTCTTTTTCCGTCCAACCTAAATACGCTGTTGCCTCCCTTGTCTATGCTTCGCGAGACGGACCTGATCCCCTCTTTGGTCCTTAGGTCGATATGGACCTCTGCTGTGCCGTCTTTCGAATAGTGGTTGACAAGGTCGCTGAGCCTGTCCGCCCTGAGGCTCCTCATAGAACTGGTCCCAAAGACGAAGCAGATAGCATCTAGAATGTTAGATTTTCCAGAGCCGTTTGGTCCCACGATAGTGGTATAGCCCGAAGAAATCGGAAAAGCAACGCTCTTGAAAGACTTGAAATTCTTGAGCTTAATCTTGTCAATTTTCCCCATTATACGTCACCGTTGTTCGTATTAGGCATCAAAAGAATTTAAATATAACGCTATAGGCACCGTTAATACTACCATTTCCTTATCCTGTAGAACTCTTTCTTCATTTTCTCAAAGTTCTTCTCTCCCACAATTATCTTCTTCCCTTTGATGATGGTCTGTTCCTCAAGTATCCTCGTCGGGAGCGTGTCATCATCTTTCTTCAATCCACGCATGATATCTATCTTTCTCTCCAAATCCACTATGCTTTTCCCAATATCCATGAGTCTCTTGGTGTTGTATTCTTTTCCAGTAAGCTCGTTCATCACCTTAGCGACCCTTTCCAGATTGACGGGGTCCACAAAATTGCATCCGCAGCCGGAGTCTAGAACTGCGGTCTCATCGAGCAGGTCATTAACCATCCTGGCTTTGCCTTTCGTCGAAGTCCTGCCCCTCAAGCCCATCTTTAGTTCGCGGAATACGGTCCATGCCTTCTGGTGGCAGCCGTGTCTTGGTCCGAATGTATAGGTCAACAGCATTCCCCATAGCGAGCGAGGGTCATAGGCAGGCAGCTCCATGCCGGCCTGGTTTATCGCAAAACTTTCTGAATCAGGGACCACCCTGCTGGCTCTTCTCGTACCCTCGGCAAGCATACTCCCGTGCTCCGGCTCTCTTCTGGCTATATCCCCTATGAGCTCGAGAATCTGTTCACTGCTGTTAAACTGGTAATCCACTAATCCTTTTTCTGCGCATTCCAAGAACCAGCCGATGACCCCCCCTGTTGCTATTGTATCTAATCCGTATAAGTCACAGAGGCGGTTGGCTCGGATTATGATATTCACGTCTTTGTTCGAACACTGCGGACCGAATGCCCAGACTGTTTCGTATTCCGGACCATCCGAGATATCGCCATATTTTGATTTCATGTTCCTCCCGCAGGCGATAGGACAAGAGAAGCAGGTGTGATAGCCGGTTACGTGCTTCTTGAAGTTTTTCCAATAGACCTCGCCGTCGAAATGGGACTTCTTCCAGTTGTAGCTCGGCCAGAAATCCGCCTCATTGGCTATCTCCATAAGATTTAGAGTTCCTGCCTTCTTCCATCCCATCCTTGTGCGCTTGATTTCCTTCATAGTCTCTCCATAGAATCGGCTTGGCTGGATCCCGTTATTCCCCTTGACCACTATGGCTTTGAGCTTTTTGGAGCCAAGAACCGCTCCTATCCCGCCTCTTCCGGCTTGCCTGACCCCGACATTCACACAGGCAAACTTGACCAAGTTCTCTCCCCCTATACCTATGCTGGCTACCTCGCCTTTGTGCCTTTTCTTCAGAAGTTCAGTTGTCTCTAGCGTGTTCTTGCCCCAGATAGAACTAGCATTATTCAATCTGGCTTTGCCGTTTACGATAGACAGATACACTGGTTTTTTGGATTTTCCAGTTATCTGTATCCCATCGAATCCTGCCTTCCTGAGCTCTCCTGCGAAGAAGTCTCCTGCGCATGAGCATACGTAGTAGTCAGTGAGCGGGGATATCGTGACGAACCAAATCCTGTTCACACAAGGAAGAAGGCCAGTCAAAGGGGAAGTTAGAACAAAAATGTTTGATTTTTCAGAAAACGGCTCTGCTTTCGGATTGTTTTCAGAAAGTAGTTTTGCTCCAAGTCCTCTCCCGCCAATCCACTCTTCTATATACCTGTCTTTCAGCTCTTTCTCAGTAATCCTGCTCTTGCTTAGATCGACGCGAAGCAGCCTGAACTTCATTATAGTCACATGGACTCGAGGGGATTTGAACCCCCGGCCTTCCGCTTGCGAAGCGGACGATCTACCGCTGATCTACGAGCCCTACTTCTATTATAGACGCACATTTAAAAATAGTTTGCTCATGCCGCTGAGATTGGTTTGGGTACATATATTTTTTTCATATAGGCCCGAGTCTTCTCAACGATCTTTTCCAGGTCTTTATCCAGCCTGCTTACCTTCTGGGAGATATCCTTCGCGAGCCTCTTATCGGCCTTAATCTTTCGCGATAGGAAAAACTCTTTCTTTGTGGCGTTGATAAGTCTCGCGATGAGAATATACGTGGTGCTAAAATCAAGATAAAGGTTGTCAATATCCATTGATAGTTTGTGTATGTCCGATTTCAGTTCATCGGGATAACCGACTGAGGTGTCGAGATAGTAGCGGACCATCTTGGAACAGTCCTCTAAAATATCGAAAAGCTCGTCCACGTATTTTGGTGAATAGCCTATGTTCTCATAGCAGAAATACTCGACTGAAAAACCTTCTCTTGCCATTAGTCTATCCCTACCCTGATTTTTTTAGCTATATTGTCCAAGTCATCATCATCCAAGACAACTCTCCTCCACTTGAAATCTATTCCATCGCCATGGAATCTGGGGAAGATGTGGACATGCGCATGATTCACGAGCTGTCCTGCCGCAGTCTTGTTGTTCTGGAAGATATTGACGCCGTCAGGACCTATAATCTTATCGATTGCCTTCGCCACTTTCACAGTTGTTCTGAAAAGGTCTGAAACTTCGCTCTCAGGCATCTCAAAGATGGTCTCATAATGTTTCTTTGGAATGATTAGAGTATGGCCTGGTGCGCCAGGATTGATGTCTAGAAAGGCCATGGTTGTCTTGTCTTCGTAAATAAATTTGCTCGGAATTTTCTTCTCAGCGATTTTACAGAATATGCAGTCGTCCATCAGTGCACCTTAGTGCCTGGTTTTATCTTCCGCATAGGCACGAGCAGGCTGACAGCGCCGGATGATTCTTCCGCAGCCAAAAGCATGCCATGTGACTCTATGCCCCTGATTTTCCTCGGGTCAAGATTGGTTATCACCACTATGTCCAAGCCTATGAGCTCTTCTGGCCTGTACTGGTCGGCTATCCCCGATACGATAATTCTTTTCTCGCCGCAGTCTACCTGCATCTTGTAAAGCTTTTCTGTGCCAGGCACCTTCTCAACCGATTCCACTTTAGCTACCCTCATGTCCATTTTCTGAAATTCTTCGAAAGACACCATCTTTTCACCCGAACCTATGCTTGAAATCAGCTACATCCCTATTGGTTATCTTCTTGAACAGCGGCTCGAACTCTCCTATAGTCTTGCCTGGCTCCAATAACTTTACAGCATCCTTCCATTTATAATTTTCATCCAAATTGAGGAACTTTCTGATTTTGTGGGCGCTCTCGGGAATGAAAGGCTCAAGTATTATCGAGAGGGCGGCGACTATATTCAGAGAGAGGTTTATCACGTTGTTTCTCCTCTCCTTGTCTTTCCAGGGCTCCTCCAGAGTCAGGTACTGGTTCCCTATCCTGGCCAGCTCAATAGCGGAATTGAGTGCGTCCTTCAGCTTGACCTTATCGAGGTATGCCTCAATCTCTTGATGTTTCTTCTCTATCTCCTTTACAACTTTCTCGTCCTCTTCAGTATACCTGCCCAATTTAGGGACGGCTCCGCCAAAGATGTCGCGCGTAAAAGTCAGCGTCCTGTGTATGAAATTGCCTAGCACGTCGTTCAGGTCGTTGTTGACCCTTTTCTGGAAATCCTCCCAGGTGAAATCGGCATCCCTGTGCTCTGTTAGGATAGAGATTAGATAGTACCTCCAGTAGTCGGCGGGATATAGACTAATGGCGTCCCTGCAGAATATCCCTATTCCTTTTGATTTTGAGAATTTTTTACCTTGATAGTTCAGGAACTCATACGAAGCGATGTGATATGGCAGAGTGTAGCCGCCAGCAGCGATGAGAATGCCTGGGAAGAATATTGTATGGAAGGCGATATTATCCTTCCCCAAGAAATGTACTATTCTAGTGTTGTCATCTTTCCACCATGCCCCCTTCCCTATTTGTTTAGTGAAAGAAATATATCCTATCGGAGCATCGAACCAAACATAAAACACATTATCTGGAAAATCTGGAATAGGCACGCCCCACTCCATTTCTCTGGATATGTCACGGTCCTCAAGACCCGCTTTAGTCCAAGAGAGAGCGAAATTCCTTGCGTTGAGAGGCCAGTGTTTGTTACTTTCAACCCACTTGACCAGTTTATCACTAAGTTCGGACAGCTTGAAGAAGATATGTTCGCTTTCCTTTTCAACTGGTTTTTTGTGGCAAGAGGCACATTTCGGCTTCACCAACTCTATTGGGTTCAACAGCTTACCACACATTTCACACTGGTCCCCTCTTGCTTCTTCATAGCCGCAATGAGGGCATTCTCCCTTCACATACCTGTCAGGAAGGAATCTCTTGCAATTTTCGCAATAAAGTTGTTTGACCTTCTTTTTGTAGATGTAGCCGTTGGCCTTTATCAGCTCGTAGATTCCTTGAGTCGTCTTGATATGCTCTGGGGCGCTCGTTCTAGAAAATATATCAAGCTTCAGGTTGAAATCCTCAGTTATCTTTTTCTGAATGCCGTGATATTTGTCTGCAAGCTCTAGTGGTTTAACTTTCTGTTTCTCCGCTTCTACAGCGATGGCAGTGCCATATTCGTCAGTTCCGCAGACATAGACACATTCTTCTCCCCTAAGTTTCAAGAACCGGGAATAGACATCCGCCGGCAATAGAGAGCCCAATAGATGCCCTAAGTGCAGCTCGTTGTTGACGTAAGGAAGGGCTGAAGTAACTATGTATTTGAAATCAATCACCTCTTAGTAGTATTATTTTACATAAAGGGCTATTAAAAACAATCCGAAAAGAACGCAGATGACTCCTACCGCAAGGTTGAATAAGGAGACGGCCAGGCCAAGCAATGCGTCTATACACCCGAAAAAAATCATGAAAGCTCTGAGGCCGGCGTTCTTTTTCTTCCACATCTTGAACGTGTACATGTTGTGTCTAGCCAAAGTCTCTAGCACCTTTCCATACTCCGTTTTCCCTAGATTCTCCTCGAAGATGTGGCCATTCCCCCTAATATCTTTTCCGTAGAATTCCAGTATCTTCCTGCCAGCCCAAAAAATCTGCACATAATTAGCCTTCTTTCTTTCGCATTTCACTTCGTTCTTAGGTCCTCTTAACAGGAGAGATATTGGCAGGCTGGCGTGGTAGTAACCAACAGTCAGCAGCTTAGCGACTTTTCTCAAATCAGTCACCAATTCATCTATCTTATCCAGGTCCAGTATGCTTATTATTTTGCCCATCTGCACGTCTTGCATATTAATATATAATATGCCGTAATTAATAAGTGTTGGTAGTATGGAGGGATTTCTAACCTATCTCATCAGCAACTTTAGTTATCTCGGCGTATTCTTTCTGGGAGCCATCACATCAGCCACTCTATTCATACCGACGCCGGCCTTTATCATAGTCTTCTTCCTGGCCGCCACCATGAACCCGATCCTGTTGGGGTTTTTCGCGGGATTAGGATCAGCGGTCGGCGAGATGAGCGGTTATATCATAGGAAGGGGCGGGGAGAAATTCCTGCTGAAAAAGTATGATAAGAGGGTCAAGCAGATAGAAAGGTATTTTGAGAAGCACGGTTCTAAACTAATCATATTTGTGTTTTCCGCAACTCCACTGCCTTTCGACGTGGTGGGCCTGTTCTGCGGGGCGGTAAGATATCCGATAAAGACGTTCTTCCTGTTCACATTGTTGGGAAAGCTCGTCAAGTATTGGGCCATAGCTTTCGCTGGCTTTTACAGCATGCACTGGATTCTGAACCTCATCGGGTGGTGATATGAAGACAAAGACTCAGTCAAGGCTTGAGAACATCCTACTACCGATAGCGAAAAGGATTAATGTGAATCCGAACCTGCTTACCGTTCTATCCATCATTCTTACCCTCGGTTCTGCCTATTACATACTCAAATCAGAACTAGTCGTAGCCGCGGCCCTTTTCCTGGTCGGAGCCGTTTTGGATGCGCTCGACGGCATGGTTGCGAGAGAACACAACAGAGCGACTAAGTTCGGGGCCTTTTTCGACCAGTTCGCCGATAGGCTGAATGACGGGGCGATGGTTATAGCGATAATCCTGGCGGGCTACATCAGTGTTTTGATAGGGATATTGGCGCTGTTTTCAGTCCTTTTAGCCAGCTACATAAGCGCGGTGATGGACTCGCTCACAGGAAAGAGGATAGGGGAGGCAATAAGCTTCAGGCCGTTGAGGAGTATAGCGATATTCTTAGGTCTAGCATTAGGCTATTTAGAGGCAGCGGTCTGGGTCCTGCTCTTCATAGGCATTTGGTCCATAATCTACCGTTTGTTCAAGGCAAGACGGATATTATAATTGACATTTTGGCGTGTTCAAATTGCATTAATATAAATTCCTTATTTGGCACATCGTTCTACTTTTGGGGAAAGATTTAAATACCTATAGTGGTTTTTCTGAATTATGGCGTTCTGCGACATATTCGGCGATAGTTCCGTGGCCCGTATACTGGACCACCTCGCTAAGTACGAGAACAGAGACTATTCCTTGACAGAGTTGGCGAGAGACTGCAGCATGAGCTATCGTACGTTACAGCGAGTGTTCCCTATTATGGTCCAAAAGGAGTTCGTGAGGAAGACCAGGAGGATTGGCAAAGCGAACATGTACTCTATCAACCTGGAGAACACGACAATGAGAGAGCTGCGCCGAATACTGCTGAAAGAGGAAAAAGCACCCGATAAGCCTATTGAGGACAGGAATCATCACATTGCGTACGCTTGAGGAACGAAGGCTGCGAGCACGACAAAAACCAGGTTGACCATCGTTATCATGAGCATATCCCCAAAACGCTCTATCCTCTCTTGCTGCTTGAGATAATTGAAGAAGATGAAATACGCGACCACTGTGGGGATCATAAGGAAAAGGGACAGGATGAAAGAGAACAGCATGTTGAAGCTGAAAGTCTGCGCGTATTTCTGCGGGTTATCAAAGTATCTACGGTATAAAATAAGGATATCCATCGCGTAAAAGAGCGCATTCAGCCCCATCAGAGCGAGCATAGTCGTCTTTCTTTCCATAGAATTAAAAAGTCCTGATAAGTATAAAAGAGTATGCGAGTCGATTTGCATCTTCACACCTCTGCGTCAATCGATGGCGTGCATTCGCCCAGGACCATGGTCAAGGCGGCCAAGGAAAGAGGACTATCAGGCATAGCGATTACGGACCACGATTCTACCAGTGGCTGGAAACAGGGGATAAAGGCCGGGAAAGAGTTCGATGTTCTAGTCGTCAAGGGGGAGGAAGTGAGCGTCTACAAAGACAGCCGTGTTGTGGCGCATGTTCTAGGCCTGTTCCTGAACGAAGCGGTCAGAGCCAAGACCATGCCAGAAGTTGCTGAAGACATCCATAAGCAGGGCGGTTTGGCAGTGATAGCGCACCCGTTGGATCTGTTCCGAAGGCCTTATTTTGATCTGAAAAAATATCTCGACTATTTCGATGCGATAGAGGTCTTCAATTCCCACACTCTTTTTGCAAGGGACAATCAGATTGCAAGGGAGTTCGCGCAGAAAAATAAAAAGCCTATGACCGGTGGAAGCGATGCACATTCAAAATATGAAGTGGGCTTCGGCTATACTGAAGCGAAAGCCAATAGCCTGGATGATTTTAAAAAAGCGATTCTGAAAGGAAAAACCAGCGCTCATGGAAGGAAGACAAATCTGATTTACCACTCGTTCTCGGCATTATCCAAAAGGGGATTGTACCCATTCAGGGAGAAATAGGGTTGAGAGTATGCGGGGCTTTTGGCCCCACATAGGTTCAAGCATAATCCGCTTATGCACCGATTCTAAACATCTTTGTTCCGCATACCGGGCAGATACCTTTCGTTGCCGGCTTGCCGTTCTTTAGTTTCACGTGCTGAGGATTCTGCATTTCTCTCTTTGCTTTACATTTCACACAATAAGCTTCTACCATTGGCTCACCTCAAAATAGTATTCTTCTTATTATTTCCGCGAGTATATATAGCTTTGCTTTATAGAAAGTTTAAATACTCTTTTCACTTAATAATCTTCGATTGCATGCCACGAAAAAGAATACGGCCAGCCCATACCTATCTGCAAAAAATGGCAGCCCTCGGCAGAAAGTCGAAATATTCCACCTCCACAGAGAAAGAATTCCTTAATTTCATGTTTGGTTATCTCGGCAAGGAGAAATTCAAGGATTTCAAGAAGGAATACAAGCGCAAAAAATGGGAAAGGGAGAAAAACGAATGAAATTCTGTCCTAGATGCGGTGCGACCGATAAGGATTTCTACAAAGGTTTCTGTGTAGACTGTTACAGCAAAATGAACGTGTTCGCAGAGACTCCAAAAAGACTAAAGATAACGAAATGCAAGGACTGCGGATTCTGGCTGTACAAGAACACGTGGGTTGAAGACTCTTACCAAAACCTGGTCAAGATGCTTTCAGAAAAGGTCAAGACGAGCCTATTCGAGCCCAAGTTTGATGTCGATTTGAAAGAGAATACCGCGATTCTGAAGATATCCGGATTCGCGGATGAGAGGAAGAAAATCCCAATCCATGTGGAAAAGGAGGTTGTCCTGACGTTTGATGAGAAGACCTGCGATTCCTGCCTGAAGTTCAACGCCAAAAACTATGAAGTAAAGATACAACTGAGGAGATCAGAGCCCTTTGACGCCCTGAAATACAAAAAACTGATTGATTTCATTAAGAGAAAGATAGCCTACAACCAGAGGAGCGATGAGAGAGCAAGAGCCTTCTGGTCAGAGGAGAAAAAAGAAGGGATAGATTTCCTTTTCGGCTTCAGACAAGTCGGAGATTCGGTTTTACATGAGATTTTGAACAGTTTTAAGGTCAAACACGAGATGAGCCCTGAATTTTTGGGCATGGATAGGGACGGAAAAAGCAAAATCAGGGTAACTTATTGCGTAAGAATTTAGACAATTGTCAATATTTGCATTTAAATTTTATATAAATATTCAATAAAAACCAAAATTTAGCCGCATTTCTCAAAATGGGTATCAAAAATGGGACTGTGATAAGCTATTTATATATGTTATGCGTTATATAAGACAGAGGTGACGGCATTATGGATTCTATAGTAAGGAACGCGATTACTCACGACGCTAGAGTAGAACCAACTAACATAAAACTCCATGATGGACCAAAGATCATGGTGATTGGCGTCGGCGGTGGTGGCAACAACACTGTAAACAGGATGGCCAGGCTTGGTATTTCTGGCGCAGAACTTGTTGCTGTAAACACAGACAAGCAACACCTGACTCTAATGCACGACAGCATCAAGAAGATGATTCTTGGGCAGAGCGTGACGAGGGGTCTGGGAGCAGGCGGCTATCCCGAAGTGGGAGCGAAAGCAGCCGAGGTATCACGAGCAGCTCTTTCTCAAATTCTTGAAGGAGCAGATATGCTATTCTTGACTGCCGGAATGGGTGGAGGTACCGGAACAGGTGCAGCACCAGTTGTGGCGGACATTGCCAAAGAGCAGGGAGCGATAGTAATCGGAATGGTTACTTACCCGTTCAGAATGGAACGAGCGAGACTATTGAAGGCAGACGCAGGAATAGAGAAGCTGAGGAAAGTGGCGGACACCGTTGTTATCATAGACAACAACAGACTGGTCGAATTAGTGCCTAACTTGCCTATCGAGCAGGCGTTCAGCGTGGCAGACGAAGTTATCTCCAGAGCCGTGAAGGGCATAACCGAGACAATCACAACACCGTCCTTGATCAACCTGGACTACGCGGACGTTAGGGCTATAATGACTTCGGGCGGAGTCTCAGTAATCTCTGTTGGAGAATCTCGAGGGCACGGAAGAGTGGAAGAGGTCGTTGAGGACACTTTGAAGAACAGCCTGCTTGACGTGGACTATACCGGAGCGAAAGGGGCACTAATCCACATAACGGGCGGACCAGACCTGACCTTGGGCGAGGCGAACGAGATCGGCGAAAGACTAACCGAGGCGATAGATCCTCAAGCGACAGTAATCTGGGGCGCGAGGATAGTACCCGAATTCGAAGGCAGAGTCGAGGTCATCGTTATCATGACCGGCGTAAAGTCTTCTCACATAAAGGGACCAATGGCAGACGCGCTTAGCTCTGGCGCTAAGGCAGAAGCAGAATTGGACAAAGCGCTCGGGATAATGTACCTTAGATAAACCATTATATTTTTTTAATCTTAGGACCTTTGGGAGTGTCTAACACCTCCCATCCTATTTCTTTTATTTTATTCCTTATAGAGTCGGATTCCTTGAATTTTTTCTCTTTCCTGAGTTTTTCCCTCTCTAGAACCAGCTTCTGAACATCCTCGGGAACAGCCTCTTTATTCGTTTCTCCGAGTTTCAAGCCCAGCACCCTATCAAAATCGAGCATCAACTCGTAGATTCTCTTCGCATCCCCTCTTCCCAAGGCGTTTCTGTCCATCATGGCGTTTATCTCGCGCATAAAGTCTGAGATAACTGCCAATGCCCTTGGTGTGTTCAAGTCATCTTCTATGAACTTCCTGAACTCCCCCTTTGTCCTATCCATGAGTTTCAAGACATCCTTCTTGCTCGCGCTTTCCCCGACCTCGGCAAGCCTCTCGACGAATTCCCTCATGCGCGATAGCCCTAACTGCGCTGATCTGACCGCCCCTATATCAAACATCAACTGAGACCTGTAATGGGCGGTCAGGCAGAAGTAGCGATAGGCTAAAGGGTCTATTCCCGCATCTATCAGTGTCTGGAGCGTCCTGAATCCCCCAGCAGATTTGGCCATCTTCTCTTTCCCAACCACAAGAAACTCGCCATGCACCCAAAACCTGACGGGCTCCTTGCCGGTTGCTGCTTCTGATTGGGCTATTTCGTTGGTATGATGTACAGGAATATGGTCCACTCCGCCGCAATGTATATCGAAAGTCTCACCAAGATACTTCATTGACATTGCCGAGCACTCTATGTGCCAGCCAGGAAAGCCTTTGCCCCAAGGCGAGTCCCATTCCATCTGGCGCTTGCTGTCTTTGGGCGAGAACTTCCAGAGCGCGAAGTCGGTCGGATTCCTCTTCTCGCCCATCTTTATCCTCGTTCCCGCTTTGAGGCCCTCTTTCTTCAGCCTTGACAGCTTCCCATAGTCCTTGAGCTTGGACGTATCGAAGTAGATTCCATCCTCTGTGCGATAGGTATAACCGTTCTTCTCGATTTTTTTAATGAGTTCTATCTGCTCAGGAATAGTCTCCGTGGCTTTAGGCATAATGTCCGGCATGAGAACGTTCACTTTCTTCAGGTCCTCTAGGAAGCACTTGGTATAGTATTTAGATATCTCCCACGCGCTCTTGCCCTCGCGCTTAGAGCCTATCTCCATCTTGTCCTCGCCGGTGTCCGCGTCTGACGTGAGATGACCGACATCAGTTATGTTCATCACGTGCTTGACCATATAACCGGCATGCATCAAGGCTCTTTTCAGGACATCCTCGTTAATGTAAATTTTGATATTGCCCAGGTGAGCGTAGTCATAGACAGTCAGGCCACAGCAGTACATTCTAACTTCGTTGTCATGCAATGGCTTGAATTCCTCTTTCTTCCGTGTCATCGTGTTGTAGATCTTCATGCTATCACTAAAGCAGGGGGTGGGATTTGAACCCGCGTCTTCCGCTCTGCAGGCGGATGCATAGCCGCTTTGCTACCCCTGCTTGTGTCTATTATTGTGTTTCTTTGTATAAAAAGAGTTATTGTGCTAATCAAAACAAAAGGCATTTATAAGGGAAGTCATAAAAGAATAGAAAGGCGATTTTTGTGGCAGAACCTACAGACGCAAAAGCTAATCAGAAGGTTAAGATGATTAATTATATCTTTCCGATAGCTATACTGGTGTTGCTGGTCGGAGGCTATCTTTTTTTCACAAACCAGTCAACGACAGGCAAGGCAGTAACGCCAGTCGGGGATCAGAACATATCCGCTAAGGGGGCAGTGCTATTCTTTTACAGCGACACTTGCCCGCATTGTATTGCTGAGGAGCCGATAGTTCAAAGGCTCATGAATGAGAGCTATAACATCGTGTGGGAGAACGTCGCTTATCATGCCGATGAGGCGATAAAGCTGGGCGTGACGGTGACACCGACCTTCGTAGCCAGCAACGGCGACAAGAAAGAAGGGGAAGTTTCCTATGATGAGCTCAAGGCGTGGCTCGACCAGCACGGAGCCAAAACATTATAAATCAAGACACTATAACAATATTCGAGTGATTTTGTGGTCGTTTGCTTCATAGCGCTATTTGTTTTTGGATTCTTGGCAATCTTCTCCGCGAGATATAGGCCGTTCGCTAAAGAAGCCTTTAATTGCGTCTTCAAGAAGATGACCCTGCGAAAATGCGATACTGGTTTTGACAAGAAGCTCAAGGCGAAGATAACCGGCAAGCTGATGGCAAAGAGCCCAAAAATAGGGGCGTTCATCTACAAGCGGTTCGAAACCATCTCATGGGTCTTCACGTTCGTACTGGTTGTGAGTCTAATCTATTCGGCAATAGGGATTTATAATATAGTTGTGTATAATAATTGCAACGGACCTGGTTCGACATACTGCCCGATAACCGGCAGTTATGGAACAGAATGTACAGTAAAGGCGTGCGACACTCCGAACTGCACTTGTCAAGAAAACGGGACCTGTTCATGTCCACCGTACGCGGTCTGTAAGGTTGGGGTGAATTCATGAGTAAAATATATGCAATAATATCGGTTGTAGCCGTTCTAGCTCTTTTAAGCTGTCTTGGTGGAGAACAGCAGCCGGCTGGGAATGAGACAAATCAGAGTCAGCCCGGCGGAGGAATCACAGGAGCAGCCACAGTAGAAGTGAACATACAGAACAATGCGTTCAGCCAGACCGCGATAGTGCTTAACGCTGGAGACTCTGTTAAATGGACCAATCTAGATGATAGAATACACCAAGTGCAGATAATCAGCGTCACAAGTTCGCCGGTGCTGCTAAAGAGCGGCATATGGACCTACACGTTCGATACCGCTGGGACATATGCGTTCAGGGATGCCGAGCTGCCGTATATGACTGGCACGGTTACAGTTTCTTAACGTGATCCAATGGCAAAAGTGATTGTCTATTCCACTAGCTGGTGCCCTTGGTGTTCTAGGGTGAAAGACTTCTTAAAGCAGAACAAGATACCATTCAAGGACATCAACGTGGAAAAAGACCAAAAAGCGGCTCAAGAGATGGTCAATAAATCGGGCCAGATGGGTGTGCCAGTCATTGATATAGACGGAACGATAATCGTGGGCTTCAACGAGCCCGAGATCAGAAAGGCGCTAAAACTCTAAAAGTGTTTGGTTACTTCTTCCAGTTTTTCGAAGAAGTACCTTATCTCTTCTTTTGTGTTGTACAGATAGAGAGAGGCTCTAGCCGTGCCTTCCGATTTTAGGTATTCCTCGTGATAATAATGGGCGCAGTGCATGCCCGATCTGATCATGATATTGGCTATTTCATCCAGGATTATAGCGACGTCGTGTGAGCTGAGCCCCCTCACAGAGAAAGCGAATACAGGCTCCCTGTCCAGAGTCTTGGGCCCGAAGAGAGTAATGTTGCCTAATTTCAAGAAACCCGCCAGCATCTCTTTGGTGAGGTCGGCTTCATGTTTTTCGATGTCCTCCAGACCTATCTTCATGAGATATTCCGCAGCCACACCTAAGCCCATCACCCCGGAATAGTTCTGCAGGCCAGGTTCGAATCGCGCGGGTACATCTTCATAGATTACTCCTCTCAAGTTCACGTCCTTCACAGTCTCTCCGCCGACCATGAACGGCGGTAGTCCCTCGAGCAGGTCATGCTTGCCGTATAGGACGCCGGTGCCTGATGGACCGAGCATCTTATGGCCGGAGAATGCGAGAAAGTCCATATCCATTTTTCTAACGTCCGTTCTTCTGTGCGGGACGTATTGGGCGCCGTCAATCAGGACCAACGCTCTATTGTCATGAGCTATCTTCGCGATCTCCTTTACCGGCATGACAGAACCGGTGACGTTGGAAGCTGCAGTCACGCTTACGAGTTTCGCGTCCTTGACCTTGCTTTTGAAATCCTCCATATCGAACTGGCCTTCTTTATCGACCAGAGTCATCTCGTGCCTTACTCCTATGGTCTCTTTCAGTTTGAGCCATGGAAGGAAATTGCTGTTGTGCTCGAGATTTGTCGTAATGACTTTGTCCCCCTTCTTCAGGCCAAGAGAATTAGAGATCAGATTTATTCCCTCAGTCGTGTTCTTTGTGAATATGCACTCGTTAGGCTTTGCGTTAATCAGTCTGGCTATCGACTCTCGGGCGTGTTCGTATTCGTTAGTGACCTTCTGCGAGAGCGAGTGGATAGAACGGCCATGGCAGGCGGTAAAATCTGTGTAATACTGGTTCATTTTGTCTATTACCTGTAGCGGTTTTAAGCTGACGCAGGAATTGTCGAAATAGACGATAAGCTTTCCTCTAATCTTTTTCTGCAGCATCGGAAAGTCTTCTCTTATCTTCTCAACATTCATTTCTTTCCCTTCCTTTTAAGATAATCCTTTATAGCTTCATGGAGAGCGTCCGCGGCCAGGTTCGAACAGTGCATCTTTATCAGAGGAAGGCCGCCCACTTCTTTCGCGACATTCTCCCTAGTTATCTTTAGGGCCTCTTCGAGTGTCTTGCCCTTGGCCAAATCCGTAATCATTGAGCTGGTGGCTATAGCGGCAACGCACCCGAAAGTCTCAAACTTTACATCCTTAATTTTGTTGTCCTTGACTTTTATATAAAGATAAAGCACGTCTCCACATATAGGATTTCCAACCTTTCCAACACCATCCGGATTCTTCATTCTGCCAAGGTTATGCGGTTTCCTGAACAGTTCCATGACCTTTTCGCTATACATGCGTTTCACCCTTTAGACCTTTGAACATAAACTTTTTTTTATAAGGAGAAATCTTCCTGAGCCTTTCGACGGATTTGGGTAGAACTCTCAGCACATAATCGATATCTTTATCCTTTGTGTCTCGCCCAAGCGTGAGTCTAAGAGAACCATGCGCCTCTTCATGCTTTAATCCTATCGCCAATAGAACGTGGCTCGGCTCCAGCGATTTTGAGGAACATGCAGAACCACTCGAGGCAGCTATTCCGTAGCCATCCAGATCAAGCACCAATCCTTCTCCCTCAATAAACTTGAATGAGAAATTGGCGTTGTTCGGCAATCTCATGGCGGGGTGGCCGTTCAGTCGCGAGTTCTTTATTTTAAGCGCATTTTTAATCAACCTGTCTCTCAACTTTATTTCTCTTCCTGCTTCTATGGCTCTTTCATTCTCAGCAAGTTCAGCAGCCTTCCCAAAACCGACTATCCCTGCCACATTTTCTGTCCCCGAGCGCAGCCCGTTCTCGTGCCCGCCCCCATGGATCAACGGCTGGATTTCTATCCCTTTCTTGACATAGAGCGCGCCCACTCCTTTTGGGCCATAGATTTTGTGAGAGGAAGCGGAGAGCAGGTCTACCCCCATTTTCTCGACATCTATAGGTATCTTCCCAAAAGTCTGGACCGCATCTGTATGGAAATATACTCCTTTCTCTTGAGCCAGAGTGCCTATATTCGCTATCGGTTCTATCGTCCCTATCTCATTGTTAGCATGCATAACGGAAATCAGAATTGTCTTTTTTGTAATTGCTCTTTCTATATCCTCACAATTTACAAAGCCGTACTTATCTACAGGAAGGTAAGTGACTTCAAAACCATTCTGCTCGAGGAATTTGCATGTGTTCAATACCGCGTCATGTTCTATCGAACTGATGATTATATGGTTCCCCTTGTCCTTGTTTGCGAAAGCCAGTCCCTTGAGTGCCGTATTATCCGCTTCGCTTCCGCCGCTCGTGAAGTAAATCTCTTCAGGCATGGCGTTTATGACACCGGCCACTTTAACTCTGGCTTCTTGCAGAGCCCCGTTGGCTTCTCTCCCCAATGCATGGGGGCTTGAGGCATTCCCATACTTTTTAGAGAAGTAAGGCTGCATTTCTTCCAAAACTTCCTTCCTTACCGGAGTAGTCGCAGCATGATCTAAATATATCATTTGCACACTTCCATCGTGAAACAGATATCACAAGTTTTTAGGCCAGGCGTGCTGTCCCTGTGGAATTTGCAGATTATTTCCTTCCTAACATCCTTG
>Ga0315282_10008199_pt1 | contig 16948 bp, 25 predicted proteins | sample YL17G07_20_MG_FD_203693 | JGI IMG/M metagenome (GOLD analysis project Ga0315282, IMG submission 203693) | Sediment microbial communities from Yellowstone Lake, YNP, Wyoming, USA - YL17G07_20 | ecosystem: Environmental > Aquatic > Freshwater > Lake > Sediment | place: USA: Wyoming | collected...
GCTGAAATTCTGGGAATGGGGATTGATTTCCGCCGTCTCGATAATATGGCTGACCAGATAGAAAAGATTATAGAGGAAATCTATGAAAAATTCCCTCCGGAAATAAAAGAAAGGATTGACCAAAGAAAAGTGCTTCGCCAAACTCGGCCAGGAGCAATAACCGAAGAGGATCAAAAATGGATCAAAGAGCATATTGACGAGCTATTTAAAAAAGGAGGTGGAGAAAGTGGAGAAAGACCTATTTGAGATTTACAAAACTCCCCAACTTCAAGTTCCTTCATTAATTGTTGGCTGGCAAACTCGAGACATTGGGAAATTAAGCTCAAAGGTTATTGATTTCTTGAATGAAAAACTGGGAGGCGAGGCGATTGCGGAAATTAAACCGGTAGGATTTTTCCCATTGGGAGGAGCAGTGTTTAAAGACGATATAGTCCATGTTCCGGAAAGCAAATTCTGGGCTTGTCAAAAAAATAACCTTTTACTCTTTAAGAGCGAGGAGCCGAGATATGAAAAGTATAAATTTTTAAATGCCGTTCTGGATTTAGCTGAATATCACTGCCAAGCCAAAGAGGTCTACACGATTAATGCCACTCCTTCTTTAACTGCCCATACCGCCCATCGAAGAATATTAACTGTCTTCAATCGGCCAGAATTTCAAAAAAAACTTCGAAGATACGGGCTGATTAATATGGACTTTGAAGGACCACCAGCTATCAGTAGCTATCTTTTATGGCTAGCTAAAAGAAGGGGAATTCCCGGAGTGAGTCTTTGGCCGGAGATCCCATTTTACTTAGCTGCCAGAGAAGACCCTCAGGCAATAAAACAGATCCTCTCTTGTCTGAATAAGAGATTTAATTTAAATCTGGATTTTGGAGAGCTCGATTTTGAAATCAGAGAACAATATGAAAAGATAGCCCAATTAAGATTAGAAAATCTAGAAATTAATAAATCCATCAGTTATTTGGAAAGTGGACTCTCCTTAGGGAAAGAGGAACAGATGAAATTAGCTCAAGAAGTCTATCAACTTCTCGAAAAAAGAGGCTGAATCGAATTCGATTCAGCCTTATTTAGTTTCTACTTTTAGCTTTCAACATCGAACAATTTCTGCTTTTTGAAGTGGAGATAGTGTTGGCTCATGAAATCTAATGGCTTTTTAGCTAAATTAAATTTTTGATGGAGTTGCCAGAAGACTTCTTCCAGCTTAACTACTTTTGCTGTTGGATGTTCTGCCGCTAACTGATAAAATTTCCTTCCTTCTTCTTCGTACTCTTCAGCTGATCTTCGGGGCATCCACCGCCGGTGGGTCGTTCCTCTAATTTTTGGTCTTAGCTCACCCGAGGGATAACGATAATCCCATTGAACATATTCGGGAAAGACCCCCATAATAAATAGGCAAACATCAGCGATTCTTTTGTAAAAACCGAATCGATGTTCCTCATCCACCGCTTGGCAAAATCTGCTCAGGCTATCGATATCCATATCGCTGAATCTAATTTTTCGCCAGACTCCCTTCCTCACTCTGACCGGTAAGGTGAAGCTTTCAATTCTGGTGAAAGAGGAAAGCATTTCAGCTAAATAGATTAAATTTCTTTCCTCGGCCAAAAACTGAATTACTTCTGGCCGATCAAATACCGGAATTCTTTGAGAACTAGTCCTTTCAATAGTGTAACTAACTTTCTCCAATTCCTCACGGGCTCTTCTAAACAAAATTTCAAAGAAAAGAGTGGAAGAAATTTTGACCATTATTTCCTCATCGGCCATTATTTTCCTGAATACTTTTTCATCACCAATCAAGCCTTTTCTAAAATCGGGATCTTCTTTGATCAACTGCTTTAACTTCTCTTTATCTTTAAACTCCGGGGCAGCTGTTTCTACTACAAAATCCAGATCACTCTCTTTGATTTTAGTGTTCATCATTTTCCTCCTCGTCAAAGAGTCAAAGAAAATTTGTAATGTACTTATTTTTTATACCTAATTAATCGATTTTAGTCAAATTTAATTTGACTTTTTCAAAAAATAGAGTAATTTTAATCAATGTAGCACCTTAACATTCTTAAAATCCCGAAGTATTAATGCTAAAAAATGAAAAATAGGTTAGAAAGGAGCAGATATGAAAACGAGAGATCTCGAGGAAGTGAGAAGAGAAGTAGAGGAAATACGAGATGAATCCGGGAAAAAAGTGGATGAAAAGATTAAACCTCTGGTGATTGGACTAAGAAGATGGGGAGTGAATACAGAATTCTCATGTCAAGGACACCGGAGAAGTAAAAGTGAGGCTCTTTCATTCCCATCAGTTATTATTTCTCCAAAAGATTATCGGAAAGTTCGAAAATTGATATCAGCTTTTGGGAAAAATTCTTGGATCCTTAAAAAAGAGAGTTGGGTTAATGAAAAAGGTGCTCAATTCTCCCAAATGAAACTTTTGCCGCGAAATAAAGACCATCGGAAATTAGTAAGGATGCAAAAAGATGCCATTGAATTCAGTAAGTTCTTACAAGAATTGCCAGCGGATTGGTTCAAAGAAGGTTAAAAATGGAAAAGATTGAGCTTAAAACTGGAATAATTTATGGACCAGTAAATTCGAGGAGATTGGGAAGTTCCCTGGGTATCAATTTAATGCCAACTTCTTATAAGCTCTGTTCTTTTGGCTGTATTTATTGTCAGTATGGTCAAACTATTTGTCAGATTGCTGTGATCTCCCCCGGAGGAATTGGCGGACTTCCTTTGCCAGATAAAGTTGGTTTGGCTTTGGAAGAAAAACTTAAATCCAATCCCGAGGCAAAATACGATTATATTACTTTTTCTGGCAATGGCGAACCGTCCCTGCATCCCCAATTTGAAGAGATTGTGAAAATTGTTAAAAGGCTACGAGATAAATATGCTCCCAAAAGTAAATTAGCCATTCTTTCTAATGCCTCGACTTTAGACAGGGATTCGGTTCAGAGAGCCCTGAGAGAGATAGATTTACCGATTATGAAACTCGATACCGGAGGTGAAGAGACGTTTCAAAAAATAAACCGGCCTCATCCTTCGGTGAGATTTGAAAAATTGGTTCGCAATCTGAAAGAGACCAAAGGGATTACCATTCAGACCATGTTTGTAGGTGGAGAAATAGAAAATTCCTCAGAGGAAAATTTAAAATCGTGGCGAGAAAGAATAAACAAGATTCAACCTGAAAGGGTTCAAATTTATAGTCTTTCCAGATCAGCCAAAAAGACATTAAAATCAGTAACAAGGGCTAAATTAGAACAGATTATAACCCAGCTTAAGGAAGAAGGGATTGAAGCCAAAGACTATTAGAATAGTATTCCTGAAAAATCCAAGCTTTCATACCTTTGGGTGATCCCCCTAAGGAACATTAATCAAACCGCTACTGATTGGCATGAGTTTAAAGGCGATAGGAGATCAATTTCTTGGCTCAAAGTTGCACTCTCGAAGGTGCGACGGGAGGACAGAATAGAAGTCAAATTAGGGGAGGAATAAGAAAAAGTTTGGGAATTAAAAAGCTAGCCAATCAGTCCGAAAGGCTAGCTCTTTTTTATTCAACTCTTCGAACGTATTCTCCAGTTTCGGTGTTTACTTCGATAATGTCTCCTTGTCCAACAAATAAAGGAACATTAATTATGGCTCCGGTTTCTAAAGTGACTGGCTTTGTTCCGGCCTGGGCTCTTTCTCCTTTGACTCCGGGTGGCGCTTCGGTCACTTTTAATTGAACTTTAATCGGCAAAATAATATTGATAATTTTTCCTTGAAATTTAATTCCGATGAGGATTTGATTTTGTTTAAGAAATTTGGCACCTGAGCCAATCTGTTCTTCGGTTAACTCAAATCGGACTTTTGGGTTTTGAGCTTCGTAAAAACAAAATTTTCCTCGATGAGAATAAAGAAATTTGATCTCTATTTTATTTAATTCAGTTTCTTCGAAAACGTCGCTCTGATGAAAGCTTTTTTCTAAAATTTTGCCATTAATTAAATTCTTTATTTTTGTTTGAGCAACAAAAACATCTTGGGCTTTACCCACTTGCTGGAATTCAAGCACTTCGTAAGGTTCGCCATTCAAAATAAATTTTACGCCTTTGCGTAACTCAAAATAACTCAGCATATTATATTATATTATTTTAGTATCGTTCCAATAAAATCTTGGTGCCCCCGCAGAAATTCTTCAGGCTTCATCTCTTTTTTCCCTTCTAATTGTAGTTCTTCAATAACCAAATAATCCCTTCTACATTGAACAGCGATCTCATTTTGGGGAACCACAAGAGTTCTGCCAATCAAATAAACAAATTCCTGCGGAAATTTATAAACCCTCGCTTTTAAAATTTTTATCCTCAACAATTTATCATCTTTTTGCCAAAAAGTAAATGTCCCCGGCCAGACATTAAAAGCTCTTACTTTCCTTTCGATTTCCTCGGCGCTCTTTTGCCAATCAATTTTACCATCTTCTTTGGTCAAAATTTTGGTATAAGTCGCTTTAGAGCTATCCTGAGATTTAGGCTTAATTTTGTCATTTAGCCATTTTGGAATAGTCTCAATTAAAAGCTTAACCCCGAGATTTGCTAATTTATTTTCCAAATCTGTATAAATAATTTTTTTATTTCCTATTTTTAATTTTTCATTTGATAAAATGTCGCCTTCATCCATTTTTTCATTCATTAAGATAATTGTCACCCCGGTTTCTTTATCGCCATTTAAAATGGCATATTGGATAGGGGAGGCCCCGCGCCAGCGGGGAAGCAAAGAGGGATGAATATTTAGGCAACTATATTTTGGAATCTCCAAAATTTCTTTTGGCAAAATTTGTCCGTAAGCAGCAACAACAATTAGGTTGGGTTTGAAATTTAAGATTTCAGGTTTCAGATTTAAGATTTTTTCTGGTTGAGCGACTGGAATTTCGTATTTTTGAGCTAAAAGTTTTACCGGTGGGGGAGTGAGTATCTGTTCGCGTCCTACCGGCTTATCCGGCGCTGTGATAACCAAAATCGGCCTAAACGGCCCGCTGGGCCGTCGGCCCGAATAGGGCTTGTATTCGCTTTTGCAAAGCCCTTCTAAAATAATCGCCCCAAACTTTGGGGTACCAATAAAAATAATTTTTGTACTCACGAATATTCACAAATGTACCACGAATTTTCTCGAATATTTGTTCGTGTTATTAGTGGTAGATTCGTGCAAATTAGCGAATTATTCGCCACTCGATTTCTGATTCTTTGCCGGCGAATTCAAGCCATTCGCCTTCGGGCGAGATCACATACCATTTCTTTTTAGTGTCCGACCAAACCATAGGATCTCCCTGAAAAAAAGGTTTTTTGACAACTTCCTTTGGTTTTAATCTGTCTAATTCCAGCCATTTTTTAAAGACGGTTTCAATGGCATAATCTAGCCCGCGGGAATTTGCCCATTCAGCTACTTTCTCTATTGCCTCTTTAGCTTTTTCTATAGAACCGGCCAATTCTAAAAGCTGTTTTGCCGGTTTTGTAAATCTTGAATAAACTATTTTTTTCTTTCTGGCATTGCTTTTTAATTCGCCGAGGGAAAGGCCTTTTGTTTTGAAGTAGTGGGTGACTATCTGCTGGATAGCTGTCTCTTTTTTTAAATCTTCGTAATAACTTATTTTGCCCCTTTTTAAAAATTCCTCAATCTTTTTTGCCATGCTTTTTCCGATAGTCGGCATATCTATTATTCCTTTTATCCCTATTTCTTTGTAGTAAACAGAAAGGTCTTTATCTAGGCCTTCAATAAATTTAGCGGCTTTTCTGTAAGCAGCGGGTTTAAAAGCTATTCCTTTTATGTCCAAAAGTTCTGCAATTTTGTAAAATATTTGAGAGATTTTCTGGTTATTTTTCGTCATCTGTAAATTTTTCAGCGCTAAATTTATAAATGATTATTTCCTCTTTATTGGGATCAATTCCGGCTTTTTGGCACGCTATTAAAATTTGTTTTTCGGCAGTATCTACTCCTTCCAGGTCGGGAAGCAAAACTCCGCATTTTGGAGAAACGCTATGGGTTTTTATAATTATACCAAATTTTTTAGGGTTAAGCTCAGAAATATTTTTCACCGGCCAAGAGGGATCGCTTAAAATATAAACAGTGTAAGAAAGATAGGGGAGTTCCTGTTCTGTAATCGGGCCGAATCGATAATCCTCAGTTGCCGCGGCAATGGCATTATAAATAATTTCTTCAGTAATATTCTGTCGTGTCGGCAAGTAAGTTCCGATACATCCACGAAGCTCTTTTTCTTTCTCAATAGTGACAAAAACTCCCGCCTTTCTCTCTAAAAACTCTTTTGGTAAATCTTTTGGCGGTTCAATAATTTTTCCTTCTTTTATATAATTTTCTACCGCTTTTTTAGCGAGTTGGGTGCATTGATTCATGTTTTTCACTAATTAATTTATTTGAAACCTGATAAGCGACCAATATCCCATAGGGAATGAGAATCATAAAAATATAATCTTCCAAAGGGATTCTGCCAATAAAAATATTTAATATTCCTTTTCCTGGATATAACCAGTGCCCGCGGATAACAGCGTACTGATCCCAACCGATGCCGAACAAAAAAATCAAAATCCAAAAGATAATAAACTGTTTTTTATTCCTAAAAATTTTTACCTTATAATACCGTTGAATAAAATAGAAAACTAGGAATAGAATAATTTCTATAAATAAATACTCCATTTTTATTTTTTTAATTTTCCTAGAAGACTATAATGTTTTTTATAAGAGGCGGGCCAGATTTTTAAATTCTTAAAATCTTTAAATTCCTTTTTTAGTAAATCCTTATTAAATAAATAGTGTATTAATCCTTTTTCCTCCCCCTCAATTGGAATAGAGGTTCTAATCCCTATTATTTTATCTCTTATATTCTCGGAGCTTAGCCCCTTAAATATTTTATTTATTGACCTTAATTGCGGTAATTTTCTTTTGCGTACAGTTATAAAAATCAATCCCCCTGGCCTTAAAACCCTTTCTATTTCTTTAATTGCTTTTCTGATAGTTTTAATTTCTGCGTGATGAATAACTTGGATAGAAACAACTGCATCGAAAAAATTATCTTTGTATGGCAATCTTTTATAGACAGAACCGATTTTAAGGTTTGCTTTTAGCCCATCTTTTTTTAGCCAATCTTTAGCCATTTTAATTCCTATTGGAGCAATATCAATTCCGTAAACTTCGAAACCGTATTTTGCAAAATGAACAGCATGTCTTCCAGAACCACAACCTAAATCAAGAACTCGCTGAACACCTTTTTCCCTAAACAATTTTACAATTCTGGGAATATCTTCTTGAGGCTTAGTAAAAACTTTCCCGTATTTCTTAAATATTTTATCCCATTGTTTTCCCATATTTTATAAATCTAATCTCATTTTCTTCTGAAATTCAAAAAAACCATATTTTTTCCAGGCACTAATTCCTATTTTATTTTGAGAATCAACCTCAACCTCAATAAATTTAATTTTTCTTTTTTGAAACCATTTTAACAATTCTTGGAATAATAAATTTCCTATTCCTTTTCTCCGGAATTTTCTATCAACGTAGGCCTGATAAATTCCGCCAATCTTTTTCTCTCGACAATAAGACCAAGGTTTATGAATTCCCCCAATAAAAAATCCCACAATTCTATTTTTAACTTTTGCTACCAAAAATTTTCGATTTCTTCGTCTTTTAGATAAAAACTTTAAAAAATGTTTTCTTAATTGCTCCTTTCTTTCTCTTCCTGATTTAAAGTATTTTGTGTCAATCTTCTTATGATAATCTGCTAGCCCCATTTGTAATTTAACAATCGAATTTATATCCTTTCTTTTAGCCTCCTTTATTTTAATTTTTATATCTTCTGCCATAAATTTTTTAGTTTTTCCTTGCTTAACAAAACATAATCTCTATCTCTTGAAAAAATTTCTAAAGTTATCGTTCCATCATAATATTTCTTTAAAGTTTTTAATGTTTTTTCCCAATTTATCGATCCGCATCCCATTGGCAAATGTAAATCCATATCCCCAAAATTATCATGCAAATGAATGTGTTTTATTTTGTTTTGAAATTTTTCAATAAATTCTTCTGGATTCTGACCAAATAAATTGGCATGACCGAAATCAAGGTGGAGAAATAATTCTGGGACATTCTCTAAAATTTCTGAGACATTCTCGATATTGTCATTTGGAGTATCAATTGGTTCATACATTAATTTCAAATTGTATTTTTCTGCTTCTTTTACAAGCTTTCTCAAGCTCTCGGTTTGGAACTCCACTCCTTCTTTTGGAGAAAAAACTATCCCTGGCCAATTGGCATGAATAGTGACAAACTCAACTCCCAGTTTATTAAAAACTTCAAAATACTTAATTGCTTCTTTAATTGCTGCTTCTCTTAAAGATTTTATTGGCGAACCAATGGGCAAATACCAGGCCAAATGACTAACTGTTCCCAAATTATATTTGTTTAAAACTCTTTTAACTTCACTTGTATCAATTATTTCTGGAACTGCCTGATCTTCTTCTAAAAACAAATCGACAAAATCAAAACCATTTTTGCCAATCCATTCAATTTCTTCAATTATATTTTTTCGTGGATGATTGGGAAATCCAATTTTCATATGTTTTGAAAAACCTCTTTAATTTTTTCTACTTCTTTTTCGACGACTTCCCCTTCGTATTCGCCGGCATGAGCCGGCGCGCCTTTATAAATGGGTTTCTTCTGGTCCAAATGTAAATTGAAAATTAAGTTTTCACCTTCAATTTTTATAAAGAGATGAAATCTCGGATATCCTCTTGGCGGCCGAAGAAAAATTAATTCTCCTTTTTCTTCATCTTTCCCTTGAAAATAATATCCCGCTTTCCTCATTAAATTGTAAACATTATCTTTTAGTAGTCCCTTTAAAATAAATCTCATATGTACATCAATAACACGTTTTCTACGATCGTAGAATTTGTGTTATATTCAGATTTTAATAATTTCTAAATCTTTGGCGGTTTTTATTGGTTTTTTCAAATCAGCGATAGCGATGGTTCTTTCGCGAGCGTAGGCCGACGAGGTGAAAATGGTTAAACATCTATCATCGAACATAAATAGGGGAGAGGTCGGCTGGTGAGAACGGATTAAAACTCTTTTACCAAATCTCTCCATTAATTTAAAAAAATAATCCTTACCAAATTGAGGCCGACCAGTAAAAGGATCGATGCCAAGATATTCGTCTGGCTTCTCGGAAAAATCCCCCCAAGTTATCTGTCGCCATTGCTTGCTGCCTAATTTTATTTTGTTTATTTCCCTTAAACTTTCAACATCTGGTAAAGCTCCATGTAAAGCAATAATTCCATCTGCCTTTGAGTTGACTTTTTCGACACCTGTAGAAAATTTCAACACTACTGCGAGGGGAAAATTTTCAACGATTGAAGTATATTTTTTGTAATCTTCCTTGTTTAAACTTTCCCAAAATTCAGCTGGATAAAATTTTAAAAGGCGATGGCCTTCGTGATTTCCCTGTAATAAATAAATCTGATCTGGATATTTTTCTTTATTTTCCAATAAAAAATCTAAATTTTCCTTCGAATGGGGACCCCTATCAACATAATCTCCAAGAAAAACAATTTTATTTTCCGGCTTCCCGCCTTCGCCAAGGCTTCGGCGGGCAAGTAAATAATCTCTAATTATTTTTTGACTTGCTTCCAAATCCCCATGGGTATCCCCAACAAAAATAACCTTTTTCACTTTTTTAATCTCAGTTAGTTTTCTATTATCCATAATTATTCACGGCCGGCTAATTGGCCGCAGGCGGCTCTAATTTCTTTGCCAAATTGATAACGCTGGGTTACATTTATACCGGATTTTATTAAAATTTCTTTAAATTTTTTTATTTTCCAACCTGACGAAGGTTTAAAATCCGAATGGCCGATGGGATTGAATGATATAAGATTAACAAAATACAGAGGTTTTTTCAAAAGTTTAGCCAATTCTTCGGCCTGGATAGGGGAGTCATTGACGCCATCTATCATTAAATATTCAAACATTACTCTTCTTTTTGTTTTTTTAATGTAATCATCAACTGCCGTTAAAATTTTCTCAATTGGATAGGCCTTGTTTATCGGCATCAGTTTTGAACGCAATTCGTTATTCGGAGCGTGAAGAGAAATTGCTAAATTTATCTGCAAGGGTTCGGCAGTCAATTTTTCGATTCCTCTTGTAATTCCCGCAGTTGAAATAGAAATATGTCTAGCGCCTATGTTTAAACCATCTTTATCATTTAGAATTTTTATTGCGCTTATAACGTTGTCATAATTTAAAAAAGGTTCTCCCATACCCATAAAAACTATGTTGGTAATATTTTCTTTGTCTTTTTTCAGTAATCTCGCGAAAAATAAGACTTGATCTATTATTTCCGAAGTTGTCAAATCTCTTTTGAAACCTTTCTGGCCTGTCGCGCAAAATTTACATCCAATTTTGCATCCTATTTGTGAAGAAACGCAAACGGTCCGCCTTCCGTCGATATGTTTCATCAAAACTGATTCAATAATAGAGCCTTCTTTTAATTTAAAAAGTATCTTAACTGTCTGCTTATCTTTTGAAATTAAAGTTTTTTCTTCTTTTAATTCTTTTATTTGGCAGCTTTCCGATAATTTTTCTCTTAAATTCCGGGGGAAAGTAGTGGCCTGATTCCAATCTTCAATCAGATCCGAAAAAACCGCTTTTTTAATTTGTTTCAAGCGGTAAGATGATTCCTTTTTTAAAATTTCCTCAATTTTTATTAAATCCATTTATTTGCTCTATAATTTTTAATTCTAATTTATCGGTTTTAGTGTCGTAGGTTGCAAAAGTTGATTTATAAAACATTCCCGCTATATTCCCCGGATTAACCAATCTTGTTTTGCCGATTTTTTTCAGCCAAGGCTTATGGGTATGGCCATAAAAAACTATATCATATTTTTGCCTTCTTACTAATTCTTTGGCAATTTCCGGGAAGTGGCAAAAAGCAATTTTCCTTGCCCCGTAGGAAGCTTGCTTTCCTTCGGGGTTTCCGCCAATTTTAAGTTCGCCGAATTCTTCATAAATCTTCACTCTTGGTATTTTTTTAAAAGAATCGAATGGAACTTTGGAAAAACTGGCATCAGCAGGACTAATAACAGTATATATTTTTCCTTTGAAATTTTTTGAAATCTCTTTTATAATTTCCGGTTTAAAAACATCCCCACAATGGATTATTGTTTTAATTTTATTTTTTTTTATCCAATCGACAGCTTTTTTCGTAGTAGCCGAATTGTCGTGGGTATCGGTTACAATAGCAATTTTCATACCCCGTAGTGAAATTTCGAATGAAAAATTATCTTAATTTTTCGACCGCCCCGTAGGAGTTCGAAATTCTACTACGGGGCATATTTTAAAATTAGCCACTAAATAGCCGACGCCGAAGGGACCTTCATAAGAGAGAATTTCCGGTTCATAATTTATTCCTGATGCTTCAAGGATTCCCAAAAGAAAACAAAAAGACCTCAAACCGCATTCGCCGGCTTCGGGGTATATTTCGTCTAATTTTGAAATAGTATCAATATCTTTCTTTTTTAAGGATTCTATTAATTTTTCATCAAACTTTGGTCCGTCTGATTGAAAGCCATAAGGCCCTTCTTCTTTTAAACAATGCGATAAATCACCGGAAGCGATTAAGGCGATTTTAGATTTTAGATTTAAGATTTTAGATTGATAAACTTTCTTGCCTTCTTCGAAATAAAAATCAGGGGATTCAAGTCCCATAAAGTAAGTTTCTATTTTACCTTTGAAATTTGGGGCAAGAAAGTGTAATGGGACGTTAAAACCCCAGTCGGGATGAGGGGAAGAAATAATTATTAAATCCGGATTTAATTCTTTTAATCTTTCACCTAATTTATCTAAAGACTCGCTAGTTTTTTTAACTTGTTCTCTGTCTTCTTTTGATCCTACCGATGGTAAAATTATCGGCGGATGGGGTGATATGCAAGCGAAAACCAATGACATAACTTTTAGTGCAAAAGTATGCTGCTACGTAGCACTATACTTTTGTATTGATTAGAAATGTAGATTTTTATTTTAAAATTAAATTTAAATCTGCGCCGCATTTTCGGCATTTACCGTTTTTATCGTAACGATTAATCAAGTATCCCGTTCTGTCAATCGTTAAAGAATTGCATTTCGGGCAAAAAGTATCTTCGCTCGGAAGACCAGGAACATTACCGGTGTAAACATATTTTAAACCAATTTCTTTACCAATTTTATAAGCTTTTTGTATAGTCTCAACCGGCGTTTCCGGTAGATGCTGTAGCTTCCAAGAAATATTGCCGGAAAATTGACTGATGTGCCAGGGAGTTTCGGGTCCCAATTCAGTATGAATAAACTTTGCTATTTCAATAAACATTTCTTCAGAGTCTGATAGAGTTGGAATTGCTAAAGTGGTAATTTCTACCCAGACGCCAGATTTTTTCATCAATATAGCGGTATCTAAAACAGGCTGAAGTCGGGCGCCGCAATTCTTTCGATAAAATTTGTCAGAAAAACTTTTAATATCAATATTATTGGCGTCGAGATAGGGGATAACCAATTTTGCTGATTCGGGACTCATAAATCCGTTGGAAACAAAATTGTTTTTTAAACCGGCTTTTTTTGCCAACTTCATCGTATCTATGGCATACTCTAAGAAAATCGTCGGCTCAGTATAAGTGTAAGAGATGCTCGGTAAATGATTTGCTAAGGCAATTTTGACAATCTTTTCCGGTGGCAAATCTTCCCCTAAAACCGGTTTATTGGGCTTTGGCGCCTGAGAGATATCCCAGTTCTGACAATTTTTACAGACGAAATTACATCCAACCGTAGCAATTGATAAAGAATAACTTCCCGGCAAAAAATGAAAAAATGGTTTTTTTTCAATCGGGTCAATATGACAGGCAATGGCTTTACCGTAATTTAAGGCATATAACGCGCCATCAATATTTTCTCTTACGCCGCAAGTCCCTCTTTTCCCGGGCGAAATTACACAATAATGAGCGCAATTTAAACACTGCACCTTTTTATTCTCTAATTTTTTGTATAAATAGGCCTCCTTCATTAATTGAATTTTAGCATAAATTTTGATATATTTAAATCATGAGACATCGTATTTTTATCGCAATCAATCTTCCGGAGGATATAAAAAAGAATCTGGCAGATTACCAAGCGAAATGGCCGGAATTACCTATAAGATGGACGAGAAAAGAGAATTTACATATTACCTTGATGTTTCTTGGTTATCTTTCAGATGAAGAACTTTTGGAGATTTTAAGGATCACAAAAGAAGTAGCTCAAAGACACGAACCATTTTCTATTAGTTTGAAAAAAATAATTTACGGCCCGCCAAAAAAGATGCCACCCAGAATGGTTTGGGTAGAAGGAGAAAAAAGCGAAGAATTGGGAAAACTGCAGGAAGACTTAGAAAGTTCTCTTCAAGGATTACCGGTCAATAAAGAAAATAGAGCATATGCGTCCCATATTACTTTAGGCAGAATAAAAGAATGGGAATTTCGTAGAATTGAGCCCGAAGAACGTCCAGAGATAAACGAAGGAATTTCTTTAAATTTTTTTGTGGAATCAATTGACATAATGGAAAGCGAATTGAAAAAAGGAGGACCAAAGTATATAATTTTAGAATCGATATCATTGGCTGAAAAATAATATGAAATCAAACGAAGAGATAAGAAAAACTTTTAAAATATTTATCGACGAGAGTGGACTAATTAATTTAGATTGTTTTAAAATGGAAAAAGAAGCAGAAGATAACGCGCGCATGATGGAATTAATAAAAGACGATTTTTTTAAGATTTTTGATGAAAACCCCGGAAAAAAATTTCGAATACTGGCCGATATGACAACAATAGGCGGAATTAACAGATATGGTTTTTCTCTTCAAACCAGAAAAATAGGCGCTCAACTGATTGGCCATCAACAAATAGAAAAAGGCGCGCTTGTCACGCCAAGTATTTTTGTAAAAACGGTGATAGACTTTATTATTGCTTTAGTAAGAAAAAAAGATTCTGTAAAAATATTCTTGGATAAAGAGGAGGCATTAAAGTGGCTTACAGAGAATTAATCTAAACTAAAATGAAATCAAAGCGCATATTAATTGCTGTTTTTTTATCTATAGCCATATTTTCCGCAATTATTTTTATTTTAAATAATCAAAAGATTAATAAAGAAAACCAAGTTTGTTTTAAAAATAATTGTTTTGAAGTAGAATTGGCAAGAACTACGACAGAAAGAAATCGAGGATTAATGTTTAGAGAAAGTTTGAATCAGGATAAAGGAATGCTCTTTATTTTTGATAGGGAAGGGGAGTATCCATTTTGGATGAAAAACACTTTGATTCCTTTGGATATTATTTGGATTAATGAAAATAAAGAAGTCGTATTTATCAGCGAGAATACGCAATCATGTGAAAAAGATCCTTGCCCGAGTGTAAATCCCGGGAAAAATGCAGAATATGTCTTGGAATTAAATGGCGGCACCGCCCAAAAAATAGGATTAAACATAGGTGACACGCTGGATTTCAAACTTTGCCCTTGCTCTATTGTGCGACATTAGAAAGGTTTATTATATGAAACCGTTAAGTTTATCTCATAAATAAATATGGGAGAAGCTTAGCGGCTCTTTTTTGTGCTCATTTTTACGCTTTAAAGGGGTCTAGAAAGCCCATTTTAGGCTTATTGGTATAATTCTATGTTTTGGCCGAAAATAGCTAAAAAAACCCTTTTTAAGGGGCTTTAAGAGTGTTTAAAAGTAGGTATTCTGTGGGCTAAATTAGCCTTATTTTAAGATACTTAAAGTTTAGGGGATAAAGGGGACTATTATTTAAGAATCTTGGCTATTTCTTCAGCTACCGGCAGCCATTTTAAGGGTCGAGGCCTTCTGATCTTATATTCTTGTATCGCCTTTTCAATATCTATTAAGCGGAGAAAATCCTTTTTATTCCATTTGGTCCTGGCAAAGCCCCGGGCTCCTTTTTTAGCGTATTTATTTTTTCTCTTATTTTGAAAAATAATTCCGACTGCTTCACTCCACAAATCAAAATCATTTTTTTTATTTCCAGAAAGAAAATATTTTTGGAAAAAAGGGCAAACTTTATTATAAAGCTCATCTATTGACTGGACCGAATATCTGACCTGCCTTTCGCCAATAAAATGAATTTTGCCGCACTTTAGGGTATCTTTTATCTGTCTAAATGTTTTTTCTCTGTCATAGCCGCCCAAAAGGGCAAACTGCGCTTTCCAGCAGTAATAGGTTGGTTTTCCAGTCCTTTTGTGGCGCACATCCCTTCTGAACTGCAGATCAAAACATCCTTCTTCTGACACAAAATCAGCAATATTTTTTTCCGATGAAATTATTTTTTGATCCCGTACCATATTACATATTTTAACATTTTAATCCTTTACCGCAATGGAACTAATGATGATATTTCTAGAAATACAAGTCAAGAAGAATGAGAACTTAATCTGTGTTACCCGTATAACTTGTCTTGTGGGAAATATTGGTTCGAATCCTGCCACGCGAGCTGAGATTTCTCGCCTATTTATTTGGGCGGTTTTTTGGTAGAGCTTGATTTTTTATTAAGAACGAATAATATTACGGTATAGTTCTTAATATTTTGGGAGGAGATAAGATGAAAAGAATAATGACAGAAAAGATCAGTATTCCCGCAATAATATTATTAGCCATCGCTGCAGTCGATTTAATATCTACCTCAGTTATTTTAAGTCTCGGAGGCGGAGAAGCTAACTCCTTTTTTAATCTCATTCTCAATAAAGGAGGAATTATCCCTTTTACTATTGCAAAAATGTTAGCTCTTTTATATATTCCTTTCATAGATTTGAGTAGGTTGATTAAAGCAAGGGTTATAGAATGGCCGTCACTAAGGGCGAGGCGGTTACCAAGATTAGGAAGATCAGAATTTGTATCGTCGAAAGCCATAAGAAAATATTTCATTTTAAGTATTATCTGCTATATAGGGATCTATGTGTTTTTCTTTGTTAAAGTAAATTTCTAAAACTATCTTATTAGAAAGGAGAAAGAGATGAACTACGAAGAAGAGTGGAAGAAACTAAAAAAGGGGGAAAAGACATCGGTGGTGCTTCCCGTAGAAAGAGGCGACATCCAAATAGAGGGAAAAATAAAAGAAATCGGAGATAAAAGCATAACCATAGAGGGAAAAATCATCTTCACTTCGAGTAATCATCTTGTATCAAGTCCTATTGCTGTACTTTCTCATTAGGTAACTATGAATTGAGAAGTTATTTTTAAAGACCGTCCCTGACAGTTATCATACGGTCTTTTTGTTTAAAAACAGGCCTAACATTGTCCGGTCGGTGAAGCTAAGATCCTTGCCTCTTGCGTGAGGCGGTTTTTTAGCTTTATTAAAAGTGCAAAATGTATGTGCACATTACCTGAATTTTATGTAAAGACTTTTGGCGGCCCCGCCTCGTAAAAGGGGCGGGTTTTTAGTATAGTGGATAATATGAATAAAAAGATATACCTTTTAATTATCATAATCATCCTTATCTTCGGGGCAGCATTTTTTGTCCATAAGAGTGGCTGGAGAGTAAAAAAATCTTCTAATTCGATTTTATTAACCAACAGTCCATCTTCGGTAATATCTTGGACTCACTATAAAAATAAAGAATTGGGATTTTCAATATGGATTCCCGATAAAACAGCGGGGAACTACGGTTATTTGCCGATAAGCATAGTGGAGGATTCGGAAAGTTCCACCGTTTATTTTACGCCGTCGCCCGATACTCCGTCCGGTTTCCAAATAGCGACAACAATTGCCGATTCTGATCAAAAACTTCATGATTTTATACAAAAACAATTCGGCTCAACCTGCACTTTTTCTAAAGAATATCTTTATAATTTCAACGATTATCCTATTTACAAAATTACCGTTAAATCCAAGTCGCCGGATATTGATCCAAGCTGT